>WLWD01000862.1_pt1 | contig 153228 bp, 111 predicted proteins | sample 6712731 | NCBI WGS metagenome assembly WLWD01 (sample SAMN12718690, study PRJNA576275) | sponge metagenome | isolation source: marine sponge | host: Mycale hentscheli | place: New Zealand: South Island, Marlborough, Capsize Point | collected 2014-11-01
CAGCAAACAAATACAAAATCACTCTCCTACCTGATTTGTTAACTTTTGTAGTATCAAACATCTGCCATTCTGATAATCTCAACTACCAGTAACTCTTGAACAAGCTCTCAGCTATGATAAAAAAACAAACCAATGTTATTATTTGTAATTTTAGCCAACAAATATGGAATTACTACTTACCTCAATATCCTGAGTATTGATAACTTCTGTAGTATCAAATTGAAGTTACTTTGACTATCTGAATTACCGTGAATTCTTGACAACAAGCTCTCAGCTACAAATACAAAAGACAATCAATTTTAGCACACAAATACAAAATTACTTTCTTACCTCATTTTCTTGAGCAGTGGTAACTTTTGTAGTACCAAATTTGAGCCAATCTGACTACTTGAATTTACCAGTCACTGTTGACAAGCTCTTAGCTACAAAAAAGAAAGGCCAGAGTTAATTTTGCATATTTAGCTAACAAATATGGAATTGCGTACTTACCTCAGCTTCCCTCGAGAAGTAGTATCTTCCTTAGCATTAATACTACGGCATTCTGACTACCAATGGCTCTTGACAACCAACAATCAGCACTCCGTATCCTCCATAAAACGGCGAAGTTTTGAAATTAAGTCTGGAAAAGGGTCTTCAATGCCATAGTAACCGGTAGAATCAAACTTTTTGTTTCTTGAGAAGCAAACGTTTTCGCAGGAATTTTCTCACACTTCTGCGCTTAAGTATAAAGTAAGGCTTGCTTAATGCTGTAGTTTCAGAATAAACTGGGGTCAAGTCTAAAAAGCCGTGTTTTTAGGAGAAAAAAGTTCCCCGTGCGCGTTTAAAGGGCATACGTACCATCCATCCATACATACATATGTAACAGGCTGTAGGAAAACAGACCACTTCACTCACAAAATCATTTCAAGGCACAGACCTATAAAGCGGTTCAAGTCAAGTTTTGTGTTTTCTTTTTTTTTTTAGTATCAGTATTTATAGATCTTAACTTTCACTTGTACCAAGTTTTTCAGCTCCCAATACAGTTATCTTCAAAGCCAGCGCACCGCTGAAGTTCACAAAACCTTTTAGTATCTCTTTTTTTTTCTTTTTTTTTTCCCCGGTATAATTAATGTTTCCGTATACTTAACGGCGTACTTTTTTTTTTTTTTTTTTTAAGATAAATATGTTATACAAGTAAAAGATCAGCTATACAACTGGTAAAAGAAAAAAGAAAAAGAAAAAGACAATAAATATACAAAAAGTTCAGGCTATACTGTCCAGGGAGGGGGGTATGGTGGGGAGACGGTGGAGCCACAGCGATGCATTGCCCCGCCATAAAGCAACTGCCACGCGGCCAAACAGGTGACTGGTAGTTGGGGTGGAGTCAGAAGTGCCGCAGCGATTCTCGATGGCCCTGCTGATGTTAGAGATGGTGTGGATGGTGCCCTCAGCCAGCCCACCTAGTGTCTCAGCCACCAGAGGGACGAAGTCCGTCCCGGAAGAGCGGCATGCTGAGAGGTTGGCTGCAAGCTTCCACTGCACACCAACTTGGAGGGCATGGCCAGGTGTTTGGGAAGCCTGAGCGATGGTGAGCTCCTGTAGCGGGCTGATGACAAGCACATCAAAGGCGGTCAGACGTCCAAGGCTCCAGCATGGAATGAAAATGTCGCCCGGGCAAGCCTGCGAGCCAGGCAGTAAGCCAGGGGTCTCCTTGGAGGGAGCAAGAGCAGCAGACTGGGCAGCAGCGTGGATGGCGTCACGGACAGCATTGTGACGGGCCATGCGATCCCTATTCCCCCCGCAGCCGACATGGTGATCACCGTACGCATCAGCAGTAAGGTGGCATTCCGGGCAGGGGTATGACGAGCTGTGGAGGGGAACCCCAAGCCAGTAGCGCAGGCAGCACCGGAACTCTCGGTCGTGGAGATGGAGGCCGAGGGTGGTGGAGGGGATGATGTTCAGCCAGTCTCCGGCATGGGGGAGGCTGGAGGACAAGGCAAGGGCCCACGAGCGGCAGGTGGGAGCCGAGTCAAGGAGCTGCTGGAAGCAGGCCTTGTCAACGACATGACTAAGGCATTTCTGCCGGAGAGGGACGTCAATGTCGTCTAGGCACTTCTAATCTAGGCGGGCGGTTTCTGTGGCCAGGCGCGAAACAGTCAAGGTGATGTGTGGAGAGGGGTCTGGTGGGCTGGCGAGGATCTGTAGCACCAGAGACTTTGTTACTGAGGTGGAGGCGAGAAAGGCAGCTGGTGAATGGCGTAGCGCACTGCGAAGATTGAGGCCCCCGCGACTACACGGGAGAGACGCCTTCAACCAGGACCAGTGGGAAACTGGGCCACCTACAATGGTCTCCAAGGTGCAGCGGATGGCTCTATCAAACTCTTCAGCGGTGCGTTGGATGTGACTGGGAGGGCAGGCGCGAAGGATGAAGGAGACCTTGGGGAGGGCAAGGCAAGAGCGCAAAAGGGTGCACTCCACCTGAGAGTCACCAATGCCGTGTAGCGCTCCAAGGGATTCCTTCAGCTTCGATGCCTGGCGCCAAAAACCTCCTCGCAGTAGTCGGGTGGACCGATGGGGAATCCCAGGAGAGAGAAACCTCTGCGGGTGGTGGGAATGTCTGTTGGGAGGACAGACTGAGCCTTGACAGCGTCCTCTGGGATGTAGAGGAGAGACTTGGAGCGGTTGAGATGGAGGCCCATGATCTCGCGCCAACGAAGCCGTTGGCCTGCAGCAGGGCTGGCAAGCACACACTTGGCTAGAATGAAGAGGCGGGACCACTGGGATGGCTCGTCCGGATTGCGTACAACAGACCTGAGACAGGAGCTGAGAGCGAGGGCCCAGCTGTCACGGGCGCCCTTTGGGACATGCTGCAGGGTGGGCACATGGGATTTGAGGATGGTTGGTAGGGCTGGTAGGGCTGACAATGGAGGGGAGGCAGGCTTGGAGGAGGGGGGAGGAGAAGGGGCAGGTGATGAACTGGCAGAAGGATTGGCAGCAGCTGGGTGAGGAGACGGGGCAGGCGTTGTCAGGGATGAGGAGGGGCCTTATGGGGGAGAGCGGCCACGTGGCCGGGTGTTGTGGCAAAGTCCCAAATCGCCAGGCAAACAGCGGGAGCATGGAGCACCACTACGGACACAAGCGCATCTCAGGCACTTGGCTGTACCATTACAGCGGCAGCAGCGAGTACTCGAAGCGTTCACAATAGGCATCCACCTTACAAAACTCCAAATAGTGCGCAGCAACCCTTGAGAATGAGTTGGTCTCGTTGGTCTCGTTGGTCTCTCTACGAACCCCCGACTTGCTTCACTGGCGTAGCCACTTACACCCGTGTAAAACAAAGACAAACGAAACAAAGCAAAACAAAGCAAAAACCAAAACAGCATTAAAGGCAGAACCTCGATCGATTTACGTGGTAATTTATTATTTATTTATATTTTACGGCGTAACTTTTCAATTGTTACCGGGAAAATTAACGCGTGCGCACAGGTTTTTCCCTTACCTGCGAGGGTAATTCCCAGTTACTTGGCAATTAACGAAGCAGCTGTGGTTTCTTAAAAATGGATTTTGATCGGGCTGCTAAGAATGTCGCTGATGTGATACATCAATTTAGTGCTGGTGACCAAGAGGCCTTACAGGATGTTATTGAAGACTATTTCACCATACCACAAAGTGACAATTCAAGTGAAAATGATGATTCTGATGATGATAGAGGTAAGTAAAAGATTATTTTTACAGAAATCTTTATAAATAAAACTTTTTTTCACAATAAATGAATTAATTGATTTTTCTGTAGATTGCTTAAGTTTGCATAGCCCTGGTGCTGAACTCGATGATCAACCTGAAATTACTGATGTAATGGAAAATGAAGAGAGTAATTTGTGTGATACAGAAGAAGCTGATGATGGGACTGTGGTTGAAACTCCAACACTGACGGAAGAGGTCAATGATGTCTTGTCACAACTTGCTTCTTCAAGCAATACTGTGGGTGATGCATTGCCTAGTGAGACACTCCTAAAGCATCCATGGGCTCCAAATTCTGCAGATCTTCCATCTATTGTTCTTACAAGTCATTGTTCATTGAACGTCAATGGTATCTCTATAATACTGTCCAGATTTGGAAAGAGATTTGACTTGCCCATTGCCCTCAGTTCCGTTGCCCTCCAGTAGGCCTTGCAGTCCATTGCTTCCACCTCTTAGTACAATAGGTACAAACTCAACTGAAGTATGTGATGCTGAAGTTTGTCCACCACCACAAAAGAAACAAAAAATTTGTAGCCTATGTAAAGACTTTGTAGCCTATGTAACTAATTTGTAGCCTATGTAAATAATTTGTAGCCTATGTAAAGAATTTGGTCACAATAAAAGAACATGCACAAAACATTGAGTTTTGCTATTATACTTAACATATTACTCTATTTAATGCCTTCATATAAACTTTTTATTCCTCAATACCTGCCACTTTTAGTCCTAGACTCATCTTTCACTTTTTGGATATTTTTTGTTCAACTTGTAATAATACTATCTGTATTAAAACTAAATTCAAATTAGTGTCTAACATTGTGCTTAGTTAAGTAGTTGTCATAACAGGAAGTAGTATTACAACACTAAAATTGGTAGTATACATTAGTGAACAAAAGCACACAGACTGGCTAAGGATAACTTGAGGATAACTTGGGTAGTGCATTAGAGAAAATAGCACAGAGACTAGCTAAGAATGACTGTAGGATACTTACCTTTTTTTTTTTTTGCAAGGTTAAGCCTCAGCTTCAAAAGGAGGCTCCACTCCTTGCGCTTACACTAGAACTACTCCAAGCTAACAGCCGACTATAAACTTCGCAAAACACAACAAACTTTTCTTGTTTACTTTTTTGTCAAGATACCACGCCCCTGGGCACCACGTGGCAGTTCGCGCGAAACTACTAACTCATTTTTCAAGTTTGGAGTGAAGTGGTCTGTTTTCCTATAGCCTGCCACATTATATAACATATACCCGATTTTGCATTATCCACCCCTAATACTGTCTCACTCGCTTCGCTCGCTCGCCAACTAGTGGTGTGATTGAGCACATATTGCGAGCGAGCCTAAAACTACACTATTGTTAAACAATTGGTTTTAACTTCTAACACTCAAGCTACTAAAAATAGTCTAAGTTTTTAAATTACGTATATACAATAAAGGGGATTCATTGCCATAGTAACCACTCCCCACAACTGTTTTAATTGAAAAAAATAATAAAGCAACAAAAAACAACAACTGCAAGTCACACTATTTAAATGTTTTCTTTGTTATATTCTTTAGCTAAGTAGTCAAAATACTTTCACACAACACAAGCAAATGTTGAGCGAGCCTGCCTAGTTAGGTTACATAAAACTATTTACACTGGTGTCACCTGGTTCTGCCTCCCTTGTTTTCTGTAAGATTCTGTCAAGCTTAAAAATTATCCCTTGAAAAGGTATAATTTGATAATGGGTATGATTGTTTAGTATTTATCATATTTTCATCAATTTTACATCATTTTACTAATATTATGTCAATTTTTTATTAAGTAATATTTAAACAATTTAAACCCTACCCAATATTGTAGGCATCAAATGTGACCGCTTGATTGGCCAAATTAAAATTGCTTTCTACACCTATGTATTGTTACATAATATATTTTAGCTTAGTTCATGCAAAAAAAGTAAATAGTAGTTGACCACTAATATATACAGAATTACTACTCTCTTACCCAATTTCAGGAATAGTGATAATTTCTGTAGTATCCAATTTACGCCAGTCTGACTACATCAATTACCAGTAACTGGTGAACAAACTGGCAGCTCTACCAAAAAAAATCAACATAGCCAGAGTTATTTTTGTGATTTTAGCTAACAAATATGGACCTATGTACTTACCTCAGTTTCCCCCAAGTATTGGTGGCTCCCTTGGTTTTAATTTTTAGCCGCTCTGGCTACCAGTGGCACTTGACAACCAACGAGCGGCATTTAGCAGCCCCCCAAAACGACGATGTTTTTCAAATTTCGTTTGGTAAAGGGTTTCACTGCCATAGTAACCATTCGTAGTAAATTTTTGGGACTTGAAAAACAAGCGTTTCGAAAGAATTATCTCACAATTTAGAACCCAAGTTTCAAGTAAGACTTGCTTAAAGCTGTAGTATCAGAAGAAAGTGGGGTCAAGCTTAAAAAACCGTGTTTTTAGGGGGAAACGACACCCGCGCGCGTTTAAAGGGCATAGCTACATACCATCCATACATACATATATACATACTAGTGATGTGCTTGAGCACAAATGGCGAGCGAGCCTCAAGTTAGGTACAGCCATTCTGACTATCTGAATTCACCAGTCACTCTTGACAACAATGGCCTGGGTTATTTTTTGTAATTTTAGCTAACAAATATGGAATTGCGTATTTACCTCAGCTTCCCCCGAGAGTGGTAGCTTCAATTTTGACTACTGGTGGGTCTTGACAACAAACAATTGGCACTTCGTAGTGAAGTTTTGAAAATTAAGTCTGGTAAAGGGTTTTCAAACCGGTCGCAGCAACTGTTTGTGACTTGAAAAACAAATGTTTTCGCAGGAATTCTCTCACAATTTTGAGCCCAAGTTTTAAGTAAGACTTGGACTGTAAGAGTAACTAGATAACCACTACTACAACACCCTAGAACAGCCATGTAGCAGTGCGTAGTGTTAGGTAAAGGGTCTGTCTACGCCAGACTATTTTGGAAAATAACCGTCCCCGATTAAATTATCTGGTGATATCGGTACCTTATTATAGTTGGGAATTCTATATGTGCAAAACAGTTTCAATTTGCGTAAAGTAGCTGGTTAGAAAAAAATGAATGATAACTGTTGGAAGGTGCTCTGGCGGCAAGATGGGAATCTAGCTTCATGTGATGGCAAGACTTTACAAATAGTTTTTCTTACAGGATCTACAGCAGTGCTTCTATTATTTTTCTCGGCAATTCTGCTGTTTTTTTCTCTTTGCTGCACAATGTGCAAAATAAGACAGCTGAAAAGGTGATCATTTATAGGTGTTGCGATCACTTTACTACTTATGAGTATATGTGTATAGATATCTTCGTAACACAGAAGAACATCCCCCTTTAAGTAAGTTTCTTACTTGTTTGTAATTTAATAACTTATGAGCATCAAAATAATCCCAATAATTTTGTGTTGAAACTGAACTATTAGCTATTCATTAATAAGCAACAACAGGTAGTTTAGAATTGAGTTATCGGTGGAATATGTAGTCAAGATTCATGGGGTTTTATTGGAGTGAGTGTGAAGTACTGGTATCATTTTATCAATGGTATTTTAATTATAATATAGATAATTATCTTTTTTTGCTTTAAATTTGTGTTGACCATTAAAATATGTTTGGTCAAATGATAGTAGCTTATGATATCATAATTATTATAAAAAAAAAGTGAAATCATTGATTACATTTTCTGTGTTTCACAAGGCTAAAAAATTTCTTATTAATAATACTTTATTTTATATTGGTACTGCATAGAATCATAGAACTGTTTTAAATTGAGCAATAAGTATGCAAAACCTCAGTGCAAGTTGGTTTATTCAATAATTTGCTGTTGAATAAAAGATTATTCTTAAACTTCAGCTTACAATCATAATGGTTTTTGCTTTCCTTATGAACAAAAACTTAAAATGTCTTGCTCGCAGTGTACGTATGCAGACTATGGCTAAGTGTGGATAACTTTAGTCTTACAGAGTGAGGACATCACTGATACAGCTTTTCAGCAACCAATGAAGTCCATAGTCTGGAGTAGTCAGACTATAAAGTTGAAATGTGGTAACCACAGGAACATTTGGACTTTGTGACTTGCATTATACAGCACATGGCTCACGTTTTGAAGAGCAGCTATACATATTATAGTTTAGAATCACACCCTGGATCCAAAAATTGTACGCTCACATGAGTATGGGTGATTCTAAATAACTAATGAATGAATGGGCGTGGCAGTATACCAGCGCCTAGTCTCTCATTTTCTAAAAGACTATGCTGGTATTGAAATGTTAAAGGGACTTAAATCATCCTCTAGTCTGAGTTCCTCTTGTTTCAAGGCAAAACAGTGTGCCATCTTTGAGATCCGCTGTTGACAGAGTGAATGAATGATAAGAAAGACTACTACAACCCTCACACACTTGCACGTTGAGGGTTAAAAGCATGTAATCTCTAAGATAGTTAGGATAAGTTATAGATAACTGTATAGATAAGACAAAAAATTATATATATATAATTATTATCATCAAATAAGCTTATGGTGTGTATCAACAATGAAAGCTTGCTGTTTGAATAGACACTGTGTATATTTGTTAATTCTACTGAATTGATCATACATGGTATAGCCCTTCATACAGTATGCAAATGTTAGTGTTGCAACAAGGGTTAGCATTGCACTGCTATGCACTCATTCTATCTCTGTGTGTTCTGACTGGTGCAGGTAATGGGAAAGGTTTTCTTTAAAGTTTGTATGTTATTGTTTCAACATGAGGTTTCACTTGTGTATCTATAGAGGCTTGCAGATGGCCAGTTCCTATGTATACAAAATGTCAGAACCATGCCCAAGATGTTTAAAGATGAAGGTTTCTATAAGAACTTAGCTACTCAAAAACTGTTTGTGATTCAAGCATAATAGCTATAGTTGCAAGACTTTAGGCCTATGATATCTTACATGTATTTTCTCCCTTCATAATCGTGTCATACAGTTTAATTAAAGCAGCAGCAATAAAAATGATTAAAGTTAATAATATTACTATAGCTGCATTGCCTATAAGCATTCAGACATATTTTGATGAAATTTTGATGGCCTTGCTTCATATGCAAGTTAATTTTACTCCTGAGCTTTCTGTAAGCTTATTAATTGCACTGATTGAGTCTACTAATTTGGGAACCAAATGTATAACTCGTCAATACAAAACTGTAAAATAAGGTAGAAGCAATATACTACAAGGAATATGACACTTCATATATTAATTACGATTCTTTTAGGCTCCGAGGAACATATGATTGAAAGGAAAACTGTCAATATGAGACAACACACCTCCTCTCGGGCTCCACCTATAAGAATGAGTTTGGATAGGCCCATGTTGGACCTTCCTAGGAGAACCTCAAATGCTAACTCACCTTTGTTAGCTTCCCAGAGGGCAGAGGATACTATTCCAAGCACGCAGTTGGGATTCTATGACTTTCTTACGCATGAAGACGATGCAGACAGAGTGATTGAGGTGAAGCAGTATGCTGCTGAGCTCGATCCTGACAGGTAAATTGTCTCCAGTGATTGCAAGTGGCCAGCATACGAATATATATATATATATATATATATATATATACAATTATACTGTATATATATTATTATATGTATAATAATAGCAAATTTTCTCAATCTAAGAGTGCAATATTATGTTAATTAAAATTAATCCGACATTTTGACTTCTAGCCGAAGTCCTCTTCAGGGGTCAACTGAGGTCGAACTCTTTGTAGACAGCAAAATTACTGGAGGGTGGTATGCTTACTGTTTATTATAATAATATCATGAAGGGTGATTTGCATGCAGCATAGACAGCCAGCATCTACATTGTGTTTATTACATCACCATGGAGAGTTCAACCTCAGTTGACCCCTGAAAAGGACTTCGGTAAGTAATCGATACATTGCGTTAAGATTTAATTAACATAATATTGAATGTTGGAAAAAGAAAATTTGCTATTTATAATAATGGCAGAATCACAGTGGGATGTTTATTTGACGAATAATGCAAGATTACGGTGCTTTAACTGCAGAAATACATTTGTTACTTTTTATATTTTAATACACCATAGTTAAGTCATTATTCTTGAAATAGTTACTACAGCAGTGAAAGATAGAAATTATGACCTGATTGGCCACACAGACCTATGCTCATTCACACTTTATCTGATAAGTATTGTAGCAAAATACCAGGACAATGTTACTATTAAATAACTGAAAGAATAGTATGAATAATGGCAGAATCACAGTGGGGTGTTATTTGACGAATAATGCAGGATTACGATGCTTTAACTGCAGAAATACATTTGTTACTTTGGCTATAGTATTTTCATACGATTGCATGGAAAGCTGAGGTTTTTGGATCAAAGCATGTGTGTGGCGAGATTTACTTTTATTTACTTCCCCTTGCGACAATTTTCTCATGCCATTTGTGCTATTAATTCTGAATGCCACAGTATTTTGTGTTATATCTCCAATTTATTAAATTTTTACTTTAGCATTTCCGGATCTTGCAAGTATTCAATATTGTCTTATTTTGAATTCTTCTTATTTGGTGCTCCAACATGACTGTGCGTAGTTCAGGACTACCTATACAACTTTTAGAAATTTGTCTAAGTTATATACCTCTAAAAGTTTATTGCTTTGGAAACTTTCCATTGTATAATAAGTAAAATATTGGTAAGAAATTTTCATTCTCACTTTTCTATTTCCACTCGCCTTTGACTCGAGAAAATAGTTATGCATACTCTTGAAATACCAATCCATAGTGTACACTGACTCGTGCAATAAGTATTTCAAACTAGATTGAAACTTTCTCACCTAATATGTATTACATATTATATATTATATTTCAGGAATAGTCTAACATGTGAGACTGGAATTATTGATAATATGTCATAATTATACATTGCCTTAAAATTAATGGGTATTAGCATTATTCAAATTTATTTTTTAAATTGTAGTAAGAAACTGTCTTGTGAGAAGATTTTGTAAGCCATGAGAATACTAATGCTAAAAGTAAACATTTTGTTGCAATAATGTAGAATTTTTCTTAAAATATGCTCATTAATAATACTATTAACAGCAAGTTGTTGAATAAATGCAATATATTAATCATCATATTATTATTTCCACTGGAGTGTCACTACAATGAATTTGTAATAATGAAACTCTATCTGGAGGAAGTAAACAATGAAGTTCCACAGTATAATTCTAATTATAGTCTCTGATCAGTGTTTTTCAATACCATTGAATCATCCTTTAGAGGGTTTATTATTGAAACAGAAATTCATTTATTGTGTTTCAGTTTATAGATTAGGTAGTAGAGTATATAATAAAGGTTGAAAACTGAAATATTTGAGAATTTTGTGAACTGAAACCAAATGTATAGCAAATAATAATGTCATTCAAGGTGTATAAGTGTTGCCAAAACTGACAAGATAATTTTGCTGTAAACATCCACTACAGTTTCCATAGTGCTAATTTGGTTAATCTGTCAACCACTCTGCAGTTTGAGATAAGCATACATTATTTCAATTAAACCATATTTCTATGCAGTGAATATGCTCAGGTGTGTGATCAGAAGGATTCATCAGCAGCTCTGGCTGGTAAACATCATGGAAACCACAGAGCAACTGCTGCTATGTTTTATTCGGACTTGGCAGCAAGAGATCGGGACAATCAATTGGAAGATGAAAGACATATACACAAAATTATAGAATTATGATAAAAGCGGAATTGTATTTTTATTGTCCATTCATTATTTGCAAACACTAAATAATTTTTTACATGTGTGATTAAACTGTTGTTTGTATTTGTAGCTGAACTGGCTCACTTATTTAATTTAAAGTTGTCACGATTTAGATTGGTATTTGATTTAAAAGTGCGTGCCTATAAGATACTATAATAGAGTAATGCAAGATGAAATTGTGGTTTTATTATTATATAATATAATTAGGTCCCAGTATAACTTGCATTAATAAGTAATACTATATTCCCCCTTGTCATATAACTCACACATATGTTATAAGAACTACCTCTCTGTCCTTAGCTCTCTTCCTTCTACACACATGGAGCTCATAGTAATAGAAGGGTCAAGTATGAGAATATCCTTGGTATTTTTATAGTAGAGCTGGGAATGGCTGTGGCAAAATGGATAGTCTGATTATCTAATACATCCAGATAATATAATTTTAAATATAAAGGATATCCTTATGGTTGGTAACTCAGATGCCAGAAACTGGTAGTAAGTCAATGAGTACACCCGCCACTCTTCCCCCCCCCTCCCCTCCCACCCCTCTCTCTCTCCCCCCCCCATTCCCACCTCAAGCAGTTTAGACAGTTAGCTGTAGTAACCAATGAGGAAGAGGAAAAAAATAGTTTGTTGATACAACTCTGCTGTCTTTCGGTTGCAGTGGCTGATAAGGTAAAAAGTCTAACTTTTGATATCCTGTTGCAGCTCTAGTTTATAGCATATAATCTGTGCTTGAAGGGAATGTAATGAAATCTGTGTCCGTACATGCATGGCATCTGCCCATTAGCTCCACCAGTCTCAATCAGAACAGCACCATAGTCAGTCAGCTAATCATTTCTATAGACAAGATTTTGTTTATTTGACTATTTCATTATTATTATTTATTATTATTATTATTATTATTATTATTATTATTATTATTATTATTATTATTGTTGTTGTTGTTGTTGTTGTTGTTGTTGATGATGATGATGATGTTATTATTTATTTAATTATTTAAAATAATAATAATAATAATACTATAATAGTAATAATAATAATAGAAATAGTATTAATAATAACAATAATAATAACAATAATAATAATAATAATAATAATAATAATAATTTTAAAATTAAGTATGAAAGCTTCCGATGTTTAAAATAATTAAATAAAATTAAGTAAATAAATTAATAATAAAATAAATAAAGTGAATTAATTATAAATAAATAAAATAAAATAAATAAATAAGTTATAACTAAATAAAGAATAAATATGATGAATAAGTTAGTTGCCTGTACTGCTTAAAATTGCTGCCGTATTTCCCGTTGTACCACTACTGACAGCCGCTGAAGGAGGAACGTAGAGCGGGGTCTCCCGTGGCCAGGTGGATATTATTATTATTATTATTATTATTTGATTAAATTTGCTTACGCCACCTGTATGTACTCATTTGTTTTATTGTATAATATATATCTGAAGATAGTCATAACAGAAGTTAAGTTGGCAATTGTACTTGTTGCTGTACTTTGACCAATTAGCTTTACATGTTCTTTCTTCGTCTAAAAACTATTTGTAGTGACATGGTCAGTTCTGAAAGCCATAATTAACCCCACACTCAACATTGTCATGAAAATTAAAAAATAAAGTTTTCATTTGGTTCACATGATAAAAGTTACATACTATCCAGTGTTAAGAAATCAGCAAGTTAAGAGCAGCCACTTGGACAAAAGTCTACTCCCAATTCTGTGTGCTGCAGGTATATCAAAATAATTATATGAAGAGAATCATTGCATAAGTATGCACCATATACTGGTAAATACATTTTCTAAAATATATATTAGTGATGCACTTCCAGTTGAATGTAATATCAGGTGGGATCGTCCTGATCGGAGGTGCTGCGCGATTCTAACGCCAATAAAATGGAACACGCAACGTTAACGCAGGCATTCTAGTTTGGAGTTGGAGGGCCTTTACCTGCCCTGGAAAATTATTGTCCTGCGACAGTTCCTCAGGAACATACAATTCAGCATGACGGCTTTCGAATGGACCTGCCTTTTCTCAAGGAATGTCAGCTTCTGGTCAGAATCGTGCAATAGTGCGTCTATAACTCCTGCAAATTTTTCAGACAACCAGTGCAATAATACCGTTACTGGTAATAGTACTTATGATAATGTAACGACTACAGGAGGGCTCTGCATACCTACTAGCGGTAATGAAGACAAATGTGGTTGTTTATCCTTCGGCGATGTCCAGTTATCGTACTTGGTGGGCGGTTCTCTTATTCTGCTTCTATTGGTAGTGGTGATCATTCTATCTATTCTATTGTGCTGTGTAGTGGGAGTTATTAGTAGGAGAAGTAAAAGGTAAATGCTTTTCACTAATAGAAAGACATATTTCTGCTGCAACATTTGTATGAAATAATAGTTTAATGGCTACACTTACAGGGTTCTAGAAATGGATTACTATGATTATTATGGGGTTGATAATAACTCTCTGATTAGAAAATGGTTTACTAATTTGCGCACTGAGATGTTTTCTTTCCAAAAATTACTTAGCAAGGTGCTCAATTGTTGACATTACTTCAACTTCTTAGTTGCTTTCAGTATACATTTAGCAATTGAAATTATTGGGAATAATTCTGTTATGATGAACAAGAAAGATAAGATTGAGGTGGTAATCTAATCCTATTTGTTTAGAAAGTTTTAAACACAGATACGTGTCCCCTATGGTTCAATATATATTTTATCATGTCAATATTTTTTCAATTTACGCAGACGTAAAAACAAGATTTCAGAAGAATGTACTCCAAGTAAGATGAATATGTGTGGTTTCATTTATAAACTAGAGCAGATATTATATTCAGCTTATATTAATTAATGTAACATTATACGGGGTTTAATTTAAATTTACGTGTTTCAGTGTGACTAATTACCACAATACCATTACATTACAATATTTTCTAATAGTAATTATTATCTGACTTCTTGGAAGTGAAAGTATACAATTTTGTACAGCTCTGTGTTAAATCTTACGGACATTATTATACATACATTTTTATAGTAAATGAACCAAATACTCGAAATGCTAACTTTACTTTGGAGGATAGCTTCGATTCCATTGACATAGTTGAAGATGCAGGCACTTTGGATACTGTTGTGAACAACAAATATGACCTGATTAAATTGGAGAAAGTAGCCTCAGCAGATAACGACAACGTGGATACAGTTGTTCCAGTAATATGTAGCTCTAAGAAGACTACTAAGAAGAAACCAAAGAAGGTTGATCCTCGTGAAACCAAGAAAAAAAATGCAGAATATAACAAACTTAGTCATGGTCAAGATTCTAAAAATCCTGCTGGAACCGACAAAGATGTCTCTGAAAATCCCGCCAAAATTGACAAAGATAGCTATTCTGTTTTGGACAAGCCCAAGAGAGCAGTCAAAGAAAATGTCAAGATTGTTTCAAAAGTGAAACAGCTACCTCCACCTCCTCAACAAAGCAAGAGTACAAACACTACAAACTATGAGGATGTCCCTAAGATTTCAAGTGAAGCAAAGAGAGAAGATTCAAGTGAAGATCAGTCCAAAGCTGAGAAGGTATACTATAATGAATCAGCTGCTATTCTTTCTCAGCATGTCGAAGCAATTGACAGGGATCATAGTGAACCACAAGAGAGACGTTTAGACATTTACACTCAGAGCATTTCATTATAAAATACCATCCCGAACTTGAAATATTTTTATTTTAAACAGTGTGAATACTCAATAAAAACATTTTTTGTAGTTCCTTTAATTATCATGTATTTTGTAACACTCAATATATTCCTTGATTTGCTGTTATTCATGCATAATCACTGATTATAGTGGATAAAGAAATTATTTTGTTTGGGAAAAGTGGGTTCTTATCAATGTTGTAAATTTACAGACACATACTACCATATAAGAAAAAGGTAGCTACAGGTGAATCAGTTATTGCGGTTGCTGTTTTCAACACATTTGGTGCAGCTATGAATGTACTGTATTGTATTACTGGTATGCTTCTCATTAGCGTTGGTTTTTCTCAAAGAAAAAATGAAAGCCTTTCTTCACTTGCTATCCTCAGAAATGAAAACGGTGACGTTATCTCCCTTGATAAGTGTTCACCGCTACTTTCATGCAGTGCTGGCCAAACGGCATTTATTGATAGTACAAGGATTGTCTGCAGAGAGAAGTTTGGATTGACTGAAATTCACGGCTCACAAAGTAAGAGAAAAGAGACATAAAGATAATTAAGGTTTAGGGTTTGTGACACATGAAAAACATCATTTCTTAGTGATGTCTCATGTTATAAATCAGTACATCCTACTAATGAGATTGCCGAACAATGACAAATATTGAACTCACAAGAGTCCTGAGTAGATGATGTCATATGGGAGGTATTATACTTATTCTTCTTTCCTGTGAACATATTGATTTAACACAATGAAGTACTTTTGGATTTTTTGACAGATTGCAGAGTGTTCTCTTCTAAAATTCCTATTGTTACCATCGGCAATGACACTGTGTGGCAGCTGTCAATAATGGAAGATGATTGCTCCATTCTATCTCTCAGTGTTGTTCGTGGAGATACCAATGATCAAGTATTTCCAATAAATTCATCAGGTTTCAGGCTGTTTGGAAGTGGCATGATAATGGTATAGCTACTATTTGATTCATATAATATAATGCTCACTCTGTGGGCTATTGGGGTGTGTGTAGCTATCTTTTTTATGACTACCATAATTACTTAAATAGGTTATTATCAGGATCATGGCCAGTTTGAGTAACACGTTCTCAAAGTAGTAAAGTATAGTTATTGACATTTTCAAGTTGTAGTGAAAACTTTTGATTAAGTTTTTTATTTAAAGCTCACCTGGTAAAGGGTTTTCAATGTTAACACAACAATCACTATACATATACTACTTACCAATCATTATTTTATACCCTTACAGGTTAATAGAACAGATCTATATTATCCTGTGACATCATTCCATGGAGAAGTTATTAATGTAAACATACAGTGTTCAAATCTGAGCTACAATCAATGCTTCTTTTTCAAAGTCAATGGAACTACCAATATATACGAAGGTATGTCCCTGCAATGTAAATTTGTCCTTGTCATTGTACCTGTAATTAATTTAAATAATTAATATAATAATGGCATGGTTATCCCACTATTGAAATAGTATCAAAACTTACATTTCCCAATGTTTCTTTTTGTGGAAATAAAGATGGTTATATAATCTCGAAGATCTTAAATTAATTTGAACTTTAAAACTTAATTAGTTTATATCACACAAACTTTTAGAAAAATTCAGGGGTGCAGTAAAAAATAACATAACCTTGTTGAGCCTCTGGGTTAATGAAGAAGCTGAAGACCTTTGCACATCGACATCATCTCAACAGCCTCTACCAAAACCCTTCATAGAAAACTACTGGATTTGGTTTGTGATTAGTGGAATAGCCATGTTCTTCATTGTTCTATGGATTGGGCTCATAGTTGCCATAGCAAAAATGATCAGAATTATGAAGACCAGTAAGCGAATAGACTTGAGAATGGCAGTGCATGAAGATGCAAGCATTGCTTCATCTCACACTTCAAGTAAGATTAATTAAGATTACAGTGTTATGCTTGTTATTTTTTTTGGGCATGTGCTTAGCTTTTAATATTGATTTTGCTTAGATTCAATATTTTTGACTTTATAATAACTTAATACACTTTGATATGAAATGTTCAAAATTAATGTTGATTGTTCTTATACTTTGAAAGAAAATAATGGAAGGTGGAGGGAGAATATTATTATTACATACTAACATAATACCGACGATAATATTCTATATAGCTTGTGTCATAGATGCCACAATTAAACAATTATTTTCAAGAATTAATGTTGTCCTCGGTTAAAACTATTTAATGTTCTGGTTATCACATTCATCACTGGACTGTAATAGTTTATTATTAATTCAAATTTTTAGAAATTTCAGAGAAGAATGAAAGCTTGCAGTACGAAGGAAGTAATGATGACTTCATGTCTATTTGAAATAGCATATTGATTTCCATTTAGTATTTTTGTATTTTATATTGATGCTCAGATTCATTATTTTTGACTTTGATAACTTAATACACAATTCAAATTGATATAAATGTTTAAAATTATTGTTGATTTTTCTTATAATTCGAAAGAAAATAATGGTAGGTAGAGGGAAATTTAGATTTTATACCTTTCTATATCACCTGAAAATGCAAATAGTATCATTGTAGCTATGTACTGTATTTTCAATCCAGAAAATCTAACAAGGAAGGTAATTGCCAATTTGAAGTAATCCCCAATATCATGACATCCATTGACAGCATTTGTGGGTGACACCCACTATCGGCACGTCGCACGTCATAATCACGTGAGCAAATATTTTCTTACTTCTCAGGTAATTTTGCTTTATGCTGGGAAGTTAACAGAATCGGAAGTGAAGTTTAGCGTTGAAATTATATACAGGTGAGTTTTGGCCTGTTCAGCTTATTTATTATAGACAACACTTACATATACAGCTACACTGATACCCAATAAATTATTCTTTTGGTCTGAGATTATTATGCAATAGCTAGCTAGTATAATATGGAACGCAGACTGTTTACCAAACTACATATTGAAAGAAACCAGTATAGCTTTTTTCTCAATTGGAGTAGCAACAACAACGAAAACAACAGATCCATCAGCAGCCAAAAATAAACCCATTCATAAGCCTGAGGTGTTGATTCGCTTTTTACATCGTCATGATGATTCCATTATGCTGCAAACATGAAATGTGTTCGATACAAAACAAAGTAATCTACAGTTTCTACACTGTTTACTAAACTTGTATGATTCTTTGGAAGTGGAAACCAGTGATTATATGAAGTCCATTACACATAGTTTTGAATGCTTGTGACAAATGAAATTGGCTCGGCAAAAGCTTACTGTGTATTTCACGTAAGATAGCAATGTCTTTAAGTTTTAATTCACTTAATTTTCCTTGAGTATTGACCAAGCGGACTTCACTATCAACTATAACTACCGCTGAGCTATGAAAACTCTCGTACTCGTCGAAGTACCTAATTATTCTGGGCCGTGTTCCCTGGCACCCGTAGCGACCACTGTGTTTTGGCCTCAACTCAGACAAAGTGATCGTGTCACCTTTAACGATTTTCTTTTGATATTTGTAATGTTTACTGCTCCATTTAGGCGGCAACACACTTTTACAGGTAAGTGTGACCACACCATATTCAGGAACTTCAACCCAGCTAGGTAACACTTGTCCGTACTGTGCCTCTTTGTACACTTGAACACAAAATATTGCTTCAAAATTGACATCCTGGTACGACCCGTGACAATAATAGTGACCGGAGTCGTTAGCTAGTAGTCTGTTGAGCTTAATCTTTTTCCATTTTTTTGAGTGGCGTTTAGAAACTGGCTCATGAGAATAGTTGAATGCTGGATCAGGATCGTACAACTTGATGAATGTCCAATTTACTTGAGTGGAACTGCCACAGTAAACCGTAATGGAGTTACCTTCCAATAAATGCGCAACTTTTGGTATAGCACTTCTTGGAAGCACATCTATCTGACGCCATTTCTTCCCTAGAATTGCATTAGTTTGATAGTATATAAATAATAAGTAATTCATTTTTAGCATTATCTCCTAGCCTTAATAGATTGGAAGACGCCACTTGGCGTTTTGGACATTCTGGCGCGGTCAGAGCGGACAGGGGGAAATATGTCAGCAAGTGTATGCAACCCTTTACCATGAAACAGGGTTGTTTATGTGTCGACAGTAAGATAGTTTGCAATAATTTGTTGTATAAATTTGATTGAATCAACTTTAGACTGGCTGGGCTGTGATTTTCTTCCCAGCTATTGACAAAACAGTAGGGTTTTAAAGCACATTATTTAGTATAGCTAATTGTTAATTATTGTTTAACAACTTTTACCTACATTATTCTTAAAGGAGGAGAGAAGGCACCGCAAGAGTATGTCGAGATTGCTCAACAATGTCTATTCGCTTAAAATTACTTGTTATGTAAACTTGATTGCTCTCAGTTTTAGGAATTTGATATTTGTACTCACTATATTTATTAACTTACAATTACTGTTGTTTAAATATAGTAGTGCCTTTGTAAATTTTAATCATAATTGCACTAAATACAATGTACGTATTATATTATAATAGTCACTATCTATTGTTTATATACTATCTGACATACTAGATACATACATATACATGCAAATGCAAATTCTCTAGCTGCTGCTAGTCGGTCATGCACACCTGGCAGAGCCAGGATGCCTGTGCACCAAGCAGGCACTATGAGCCGTGCAAGCAAAGCTCCTGGAGCCGGGCTAAGAACTCGCAGGAGAAAGGTCTTTCCTCACAGCAAGTGGTGTGGGCACCCGAAGTCCCACCTGGACCATTGCTGTTTAATGAGAAAAGGCTCACACACACACACACATACACACACCACACACACACACACCACACACACACACACACACAATATATATATATATATATATACTTACATTATAGTAAGCTCCCAGGTATTTTTACTTTGGACTAGGTATTGTAGGAAATGCTGACCTTACACAATCTTGAAACCAAAAGTGTTTGCTAATTTACAATTCTAGATCTATAAGCAATAGCTATTTATAAACGATTGATGCTAAAAACATTTTTCATTTGGGTATAGCTATGTGTGCTTGTAGCTAACTGTTTTGATTCAATTGATTTATGTTATTTCACCTCGGTTGTGGAACAGAATATCATGATAAATAACCTATATAGCTATTGAAGCATTCATGGCCAACTTGGAGACTATCATATTATTAGTAGCTTTACCATTGTTATGTTTTATGGTGGCCAAAAGCAACATTTTTGAAGGGGATTTATTGCTTTCTGTAACCAGATACAGAAATGGAGATGAGTACTTTACGTATAGCAATGGTACCTGCCAAGAAAACAGATGTCCAATTGGCTACTCGCTTGGATTGCAGAATTGTACGAGGGACTTAAATTTGAGGAATCAGTGTAAGTATAATAGACAAATGTTCAATGATATATGAAGGATTAGCTTTATAAGTATATTCAACATTTCTTTTTTTTTTTATAAGATTGTCCCAACAGCAATGGCCAATTCTTTCTAGGAATACAAGATGTAGAACCCAATTTGTTTGTTACTTTTGGTGGTGATGGGCTAGTGAAGGTATTTAATGAATATCAAGGAATATATGAAGATGGAGTCATTGTCGAGAGGAACTTATTCACCAACAGAATAGAAAAACAAGCAGAAACTACGGGATGTAACATTACCAGCTTGTCAATTATAGATTCGATTCAAGACACTGTTTCTGTATTGAATCACAGTGGATTTAATACAATTACAGAAAACACTGAAATATACATTCAGGTAAGAAGTTTAGGAAAGGTTGCTATTATATTTTATTCTATTTTCAATGTAGGATCTCTGTATTACCCCATAAATTATTATGAAGGTAAAATATTTCAGCTAAACATGAGTTGCCACTTGAATACCAGGATTGACTGTATAGTGTTCAAAATAAATGGAACAGCTAACTTCAAAGAAGGTTAAGTTGCTCATGTAATATCTAAAATCATTAATGAAAGTAGTTAATAATAGGCAGACAGACGGACAGACAGACAATCAGACAGACAGACAGACAGACAGACAGACAGACAGACCGATAGACGGACGGACGGATGGACAGACTGACAAACAGACAGACAACAGACAGACAGACAGACAGGCAGACAAACAGACAGACAGACAGACCGGCAGACCAACAGACAGACATACCAACAGACAGACAGACAGACAGACAGACAGACAGACAGACAGAAAGACAGACAGGCTGACAGACAGACTGACTGACTGACAGACAGACAAAGAGATTGATTGACAAACAGACAGACAGGCAGACAGACAAGACAGACAGACACACAAACAGACAAACAGACAAAATTACAGACAGACAGACGACAGACAGACAATCAGACAGACAGACAGACAGACAAACAGAGACAGACAGACAGACAAACAGACAGACAGAAAGACAGACAGGCTGACAGACAGACAGAAAGACAGACAGGCTGACAGACAGGCCGACAGACAGACAGACTGACTGACAGACAGACAGACAAACATAGAGACATACTTGAAAGTTGTAACTATATGATTACTTTGATTTTTAAAATACTTTCATACTTTGATTCCACACAAATATTTCCTGCAGATGACATTTGTTCAATGGACTTGAACGCAAATTCTGAAATGATGATAAAGATACCAAGTAATGACTCTATTAACGAGACAAATTCTCCAACTTTATACATAATAATTGGCTCAGGATGTGGTATAGGAATCATCATGTGCATTATTTTGATACTCGTTATCGCAACATGTGGATTGTCAGTGAGAAGCAATATAAAGAAAGGTTTGACACCATAATCTAAAATTTTTGTAATCAATTGTTACTATAATATATACATGTATATAATTTCAGATGAATTAAAATGTAATTTTTTGTAGATCAAACCATTTATTCATAATTATGTTATCCTATGTCTTGTTATCTACTTAGAGTCTAAGAGTAACGATATCTTGCAAATGAATGAAAACTTGGATATGAATGAGAACTCGTGCTATTCAACTGTTTAACATGATGGATAAAAACAAGTTTGAAGAGAATGTTTGCTAACTCCTAGCAACCACATGTTCCCTCATTCACACATCACATGTTCATGTACTTTATGTTCATACCATTGGTGATAGCTTTCCACGTATTATTAATTAATAAAAGACACATGATGGACAAATAGAGTAAATTTCGTAATTTTTTTCTTTCTTTTTATTTAGCTATTCATCACTTTTATTTGGGGTGGTTGGGGGGGGGGGGGGGGGGGTGGGTTAATAATTGGTTTGTTAGTTTATCTATTTAGAGAAAATGCCATTAGTTGAGCAGTTGGACTGAAGATGATACAACTAGTCTGTGCAATGTGTTTAAGTTCACATAGACAATGTAAGTGTATCCCTCTCTTTTACAGGCGTTTTTTTAATTTTAACTATACAGAATTGGTTGCCACTGGGAATTGAACCAAACACTCTTGCTTAACATGCAAGCACTCTGCCACTGAGCTACGACCAACCAGCCAGAATGTTGAATTAGTACCAAGTTAGTAGGAGTAACCCATAGTAGCAATATTTGCTGGTATACATCATAGAACTCCAAATTGTTTATCAACTACCTTATTGTTATAATAATAATAATAACAATAACAATAATAATAATAATAATAATAATAATAATAATAATAATAACAATAATAATAATAATAATAATAATAATAATAATAATAATAATAATAATAGTAATGATAATAATAACAGCAGCAATAATAATAATAAAACAAAAATAATAATAAAATAATAATGTTAAAAATAGCAATAATATATATATATATTTTTAATATTGGTTGATTCCACCGATTAACGCCGGAAATTAAATTCGCAATTACGTGCGCGTACTCCGAAATTGTTTACAAGAAATCGTGACCGTCACCTCGAGGCTTGAACCGCCTGAGCTTTTTCTTGTCTAGAGGCAATACGCTTCGAAGTAACCGACGAAAAAAACTGATGAAAGCATTTGGATCCTATGGGAGCTTCTTCAGTTGGACGATGAAAAACTGATGAATTGAAAAACAAAACAAATGATGAACTTACTGTAGTATATGTAAGACAGGATGATGATAAAAATGCAAATGGCTAAAGGAGTAAACAGGTATGGTGGAATGAAAAAGGATGCAAATTGCTTGAGGAGAGCATAAAGAGAAAGGATAGTAAAAAAAGACCAAAGGCAAGAAAGCTATGGGTAAATAAATACATACAGAGGTGAGAAATATAAATAAATAAATAATATACATACATATATAAGATAGAACAAATAATTTAATTAAAGAAAAATAAATAAGCAAATAAATAAATAAGTATAATACAGTATAATATAATAACAATAATAATAATAATAATAATAATAATAATAATAATAATAATAATAATAATAATATATAATAAGATATTGAAGAAATGATGACAATAATAAATGAACAATTTGAATGAGCTGTCTCTAAATTGGGTGAATTATTACATACACTACAACTAAGTGCATAATTTGTTTTGTTTCATCAGTTTTTTTCATTGTCCAACTGATGAAGATCCTATGGGATCGAAATGTTTATGTAAACGTTCATTAAGAATCAATAAATATTCAGAATGTAAAGGACATACATAGTAAAAAATGAGTCTTACTCTTTATGATAAAATAGTAATAATAATAATTGTGACGATCATTGTTACAACCATTATAATAATTGTATCATTTATGTTATAATTATCATTATTATTATTAATATGGTTGACAAAAATATTACCATCAAATTTACTATAATTTATGACTGTTACTGGCTAGATGTCATTAAAAGAAAACAAAAGGATAGCAAGTATCATAATCTTCAACTGCACACTTGGGAATGATAATAATTATATCAGCTCTTTGCAGATAACTTTAATTTCTCCAGTTGGCAAAGGACTTTATATAACTGGCAGCAATTCATTTTGTGAACTAGCTAACATTAAAGTCTCACCTACTAAATGATTGTATGACGATTACCGTATCATTTCTCTGGGGAAATGTAGTTTCCATGACCCAAAGTAGAAAGCAGTAGTACCAACAGGTGGTGGTACAGAGTACAATCATTGCCTTTTAAGATTGTAGAAAATACTATTAAAAATACTATTAAACTATATTTTACACACACTGTAGCTATGAATTTCTCCAGTCTACCTAGAAGTTCTCTCAGAATGTTCTATTGAATTATTATTGGGGAAAACAATAATTACAATAGCATCTATTTCGGTCAAGATCGTCATTTTAAGGGTGCAGTACCACCGGAACCTGCGGTAATTAAGCGATTCAGTATAATACCACAAAACCCGCCCGTAACTCGATCCAATTTACTCTCCGCGAACTGACTATTGTACGCGACTCGCGCACAATTTAAACACGTACCAATTAACTGTACCAAACAATATTTACCACAAAGAGCTTCCACCTCAAAGGACTACCAGTACTGTAGGGCAGAAGCAGCAGTGTAGATAATTCATATTTGTTCACTTTCTAAAAATATTACTAAACAATATTATAAAATCATAACTCCATAGTAGCAGGGCCATAATCAAATACAATATGAAATGAACAAAATCAAAGGTTCTGAAGTATGCAATACTATCAAGGGGATCCAAGGAGCTGTGCCTTCTCATTGACCTCTCTACTGGAGTGCCATGTCCTCTCTTCTAAATAACCAGGATGTAGTATTCTTCCCTTCAGGAGGCATGACTTCTTAGGAGAGCCGAAGGTCTACTATTCTCTCCTCTGGAAAACAAGGAAGCCATGTCTTCTGCTCTTTTGTTGTGAACCTGCCAGTTGTACCACCCTAGAACCAAGGAGTTGTGCCTTCTCATAATGGGAGCTCATCTATTTCTATGAAGAGCATGCCAGTACCTTTCTCTCCTGTTGAGGTAGATTAGACATAGTACTATGATCTAAAATTTGATTCAGGTCTTATTATTTTAAATAAATCAATAAAATAATAATTGATAATAAACAGCCTAATTGATAAATATTATTATTATAGAAAGAAAATAACATTAGTAAATAAAAGTAATAATTCACATTTTTCTTTTAATGGTGTGCAAATATCGTATATAGCTATATTTATTATTCATCAGTCACAACAGTAACAGGGATAGAAAAAAAATAGCTCCTGAGAAGTTGAAGTTAACACACTGAAGCTGCTTCTAACTTCTACCCGCTACACCAACCTTCTATCAAGCTCTCCAAAGACACCAAAGCAGATTCTTCCTTCCAAGTCGCAGCTGTGAGCCGTGATATATCTATTCTAAACGAGTGACTCCAGGCGCCATTAATACGCCGCCGCTTCTTCATCGTCTAGGACCCTTCAGTACATTCCAGAAGTCTCGTACTCTTCCCCGCGGGCCTCACTCGCACAGTAACTCTTCTTTTGTGTTTGCTTACCAGTTCTAATTAGAGCCGCCACCACCCGGAATTTTGCCTACAATAAATTGCGCGCTCAGAGTTGGGGGGCGGAGTTGAAGAATCAAATGAATACGAATCAATAGTTAGCTTTGGTACCTAAAAATCGATATTCAGAAGTACTGGATGGCCAGAATGAACTCATATTTTGTACACGGGGTACAAGCCACATTTAAAAAAACATTACAACGAGTTTTTTCTTTTAAATAGGATACAAAAAAAATAATATAAAAATATTTAAAAAAATGGAAAACAAATACTAATATCAAAAATACGGCGTTGTAATGTTGTGGGGAAGCCCCTAGGCTACCGCTGGAAAAAAAATCGACTTCGTAACTGCAACGGTCGCCCCTTTATTTCGCTGAATAGCCGTAAGGTTTGTACCGTTATTTCTCCGTTCCTGGTCGGTCTTTTTTCTTGAAACTTGGTTTATAAGAGCTGTCTGTTGGTGTCTGTTTCAACTGCAACAACAAAGTAAGCATACATTGAACAGACAACGAGAAATAAATACATAGCATAACTCCTCCGTCTGCGGTTTAGCGCTGCGGTTTCAAGTGGTACTGCACCCTTAAATGTAATATTGGTGATAAATAGTTTCTTAAGAATTCGAGTGGGCTCAGTCAGAATATAACCAGGGGCAATTGGAATATGAGTGGGCTAGGTTTGGACTCGCAGGCACAAACTTTTACCTTGTTATTACTATGCTGCGTCCTAATAGCAGTTGAAGGGATTACCGAAGTCGATTCCGTATTATCGGTAACGAGGTTTGCTGACGGAGATGAATATTTAGTCTATACTACCGACCACTGTGAAACAATAAAATGCCCTAAAAACTCGACTACATTTGTATTTGAGAACTGTACGGATGACATCTCTTTAAGAAATCAGTGTAAGTTTCTTTGTTGATTCATAATACACAGATACAATGATAAAGTTAGCTAGTATAGAATGAGATCAGTGATACTTATATTAACATCTGTATTAATAAAGAGTTAATTTAGCCACTTGATCTATCTAAATATCAGAGGTGGTACAGGGAGTGTACTAATTTAGCCAAGTATGGCATTTTGATTGATCAAGCCTTGTATTAGTCTCTCGCATAGCCAGACTTTTTATCTAACCGCTACTCGGAGAAAGGGTCTGGGGACAGTCATGCACATTGGCTGTTCTAGAGCCAAGATTTTGGGATGTGGTTAGTTTTTTTTGGTCGTCTCCTAGGAGTCCTCGGTGAAATAAGTGGGCATCTTACCACCATTATACGTAATGGAGCCTGCGTTCCTGAACTATCACAATATTGTGATTGCTGCGCCTGCGCAAAATACTCTGTGGTTGTGTTCGGGTCAGCACGACCAGCAAACTGTGGGTGCCCTAATGTAATTTGATAACCACTACCACATTCCTCTAGAACGGGATTGTCCCCAGATCCTTTCTTCTCGTAGTGGTTAGGTAAAGGGTCTGGCTATGCCAGACAAGCCTTGTATTATGTTCTTTTCTTGAGTTATACATGTTTCTTCTCTTTTAAAATGAAGCTGGTCTCTTACCAGATTTTTCCAATTAATTTCAGTTTGCATTAGCTAGTATAAAAACAACAGCTTATTTCAATTTAAATGTTAAGTGAATGCAATTTATTTCCCCTATATTTTGAGGTCCTATTAAGTGTATTCATGAATTATTATACTGCTAAATCAACTATCTCTTGTTATTTTAGTAATAAGTTTGATAACATTTTGTCAGCCATCAAAACACTGCATTCTCATACAACAAGTGCACAAAAGCAATCTTTGTATGAAATGTTTCATATAATGTAAAATATGCTTCATCTGCTACATAATAAATTCCTATTATTGGGTCAATAATTTGTTTTTATTAAAGATTGTTCCAGTAACACTGGTCAGTTCTTTCTTGGAATTGATGGAGTAGAGCCAAATCTATTAGTAGTATTTGGAAGTAATGGACGGTTAAAGGTATTTAATGAACAACAAAATCGATCTGAAGATGGAGTCATTGTTGAGAGGAACTTATTCACCAATAGAACAGAAAAACAAGCAGAGACTATGGGGTGTAACATTACCAGTTTGTCTGTAATGAACACAACTAACAATGCTGTTACAACAATCAATCACACCGGGTTTAATACATTTACTGAAAACACTGAAATATACATTCAGGTAAGAAATAAAATAATAAATATTATAATATTATACTAAATTTATTTCCACTTTAGATAAATGAGGAGTCTCTTTATTACCCCTTGAATCAATATGAGGGTGAAATATTTCAACTAAACATGAATTGCTCCTTAAATACCAGGATTGACTGTATAGTGTTCAAAATAAATGGAACAGCTAACTTCAGAGAAGGTTAAGTTGATCTGCTGTTGTTGTTGCTTTAAAATAATTTTGGTTATGAGGCTAATTTATGGAATGAATTTACTAGGATAGAATTATCTAGTATGGTATATAATAGTTGCTCAATGGCAACTAAGCTATGCTTTAATTATGATAATAACCTCACCACGCAGCTAGAACGTACACTATTAATGATTCGATTTATAGTATTCTATACTTTGTACTTTGGAATGATAGACCTGTCACATGGACCTAAAATATTGCCAATTATTAGAATGATTTATAGCTACCAGCATATCTTGAGGTTGTAGAATTGAAAGTTATAACTTTTATAGTAGCCGGCTCTGCCAACCTGGTTATAACAGATGATAAAAGCAAAGTCATTTTAGTGTATTATTGGTGTGCAAATTTTCAGGGTTTGCCATTCCTGGAATTTATGAGGACTTACAGTATGTTATAGAAAATCTTTTTTGGTATAGAAAAAAATGAGAAACTTTTTATAGCAATTGATCTTAAGTTAAGCAACTTTTCTACCTTGAAATAACTTACAATGTGATCTTATTGTGTTAAGGCTTTAACATATATAATATTTAATTCCACAGCGTACAAACCTAAAAACTTGCATTGCATGACATTGAGTTTATGAACTAATCTAGCACGTTTTATTTTCATTGCAGATGACAAATGTTTTGTGACCACACCTCCTCTTCTTGTACTTCCTTTATCCGTCAATATAACTCCTACATCAGTGACCATCAATATAACTCCTACATCAGTGACCGAGGTTATACAAATGGCTGCCAACTTCTGGGAGGATCTAACTTTACGATACATTGTGATTGGTTCAGTTAGTTGTATTGCACTGCTGGCATGCATAATAATTACATTATGTATTGTAATAGTATGTCTAGTGTCAGCAAGAAATAATAACAAACCTAAAATCACAGATAATAATTTTAATAAAAATCAAGGTAAGTTATTTGTACAAAAACAAATGTTTATAAGACAAATGAGTTGATGTGGTTGACTGATCCCACATTTACTAAAATAAACTTAATTTACTACTGTTGATTTATGTTAGTTTTAATTATATTTTTATTGCCTCTCAAATGTAGTATTTGATCGAGTTATGGTCACTAATTAGGTACCCAGATGTTAGGTAGATTGCGAAAATTCTGACGACAGTGGGTCTTCTAAGTCTCAGCTATAAAAATATGTGATAATGTATTTGAAGATAAATATTAATACACACTTCAATGTGAAGTTTAGTAAAAACTTCAGTAAAAGTTTCGTAGTAGCTATTGCATGAATTCATCATTTCTAATAACTGAACATTATTTACAAAATAAGCTTTCATAAGTTAATTAACCACATAATTATCATTACTATTTTATAACAGAAGTAAGTCATATAATGCATGCCGACTTTAATTTGGCTTCACCACAAGCACTTGCAGACTGATTACTGAAATTAAAATTATCTGATCATTGCGATGATTCACATACTTCTCCGTCCAATATTTTCAGATATATACTGAAGTCATCACAGCATTTTATAATTCCGGAGTTGGAATAATAAGTGAAATTTAAGTAGATATATTGGTTACATGTAAGAAATGCGTTTGGTTATAAAAATCACTAAAATAATTTTATGCAAAATAAATTCATATAGTTATAAATATTACACATTTTGTTTATTACAGAGTCTACGGATATAATTGAAATGGAGCACAACTCGAGCTATGCAGTCGTAAAGTCTTCTTACAACAAATAAAGTCATGGATTTGATTGCTAATGCATTATTAGCCACATGCTTTGTACACCAACAATTACTGCAAAATATTTGTTGATATTGTGTAAAGTTGTTTTATGATTCAGTCATTTTCGGCTGAAATAATTATAATAATAGGAAATTTTTCCCTTTTTAACAGCCAATATTTTTAATATTCTTGTGCAGCATAAACTATAGATTGTGTAAATTCATAAAAGGGCAGAATATATATAATTATATTTATATATATATGTATATGTATATATATATGGTCACCATAACATACCTAATTCAGTCTTCAAATGTTGTCTTTTCAAATTAAAAACTATAACAGTTGTTTAAAAACTAAAAGAATAAAACAATGTTGAAGAAATCACAATATTATATGAAAGTCTCATAATTTAATTCTCAGCCTCCTTTTACTCATTAGATGTATTCTGTCTCTTCCACAGGCTTTTTTAAACAATACAGAAGTAAAAGATATTTGGTCGTCACCGGGAATCGAACCCAGGACCGCAAACACTCCAATTCTGTATTTATATTGTTGAGGGGTACTGCTATGCTACAGTCTCACTTTCAACAGACCAACGAAAATTATCTTTTTTCAAAAATTCTTTATAAATCAACATTGAAGTTGTCCAATTAATACTTTGTAATATGACTGCCTTCAATAGCAATAAAACATTGTATTTTATCAACTTTCTGCCATGAAGTACATTCATCACAATAAATTTGTCCTTTGTAAATGACCTCCTAGATGCTATGGTTTCCCTACATGGTGGAGAAACAGCAACATCTTGATAGATATCTGTGTCACTTATAGCACTACAAATAAATCAATGTGGTGTGCCCTAGCTATGTCTGGTGTTTTAATACACTGTTGAATTGTACTCATCAAGCCCTTGTTAATTGGCATACTCTTGGTTAAGAATAGGCTATATGAAGAAACCATACCTAGAAACTTCCTTCACAAAGTTATCTATTTCTTTGGGACTAGAATGCTCCCTATACCACATGTTTCAGTGATGACAATTAGCTTTGCTACTGAAGGAGTTAGCCTCTGAAGACACTTCTATAATTTTCTTATGCTCTCTAGATACATGTAGCTAAGCAAATGTTTACATTATGATTTCATGGTTGCTGGTAACTCAAATGAAACGAACTTCAAAAACAGTTAACAAGCTCCTTGTCCTAAATTTGGAGAGAATTTTAATGCCGGAATTACCCTAAACAGGTGAGGTTCTCAATGAGATGTCATAATGTTTACATTAGGAAGGCTGTTTTGGAATAAGGTGTCTACACAGCACTGATGCAGGCTATTAATAGTATTGCATAGCTCTATCAATTCAAGCTGTGGTCCATCATTCTTTATTCTACATAAGTTTGGAAAGACATTATGTGCTGAAATAGATTAATATGCAGTGGTATTAGTTTCAGATAAAGTCAGTGTATTTGGTTAATAGCACATTATATGGAAATAATTAATACTAATTATCTTTTATTGGCAGCTCTGATAATGTGACTATGCACACCCACACACATATGCACACACACAAACACACGTAAAAACATGTATGACATCTTGTTAAGTAGACTACCATCTCATAAAAACTGGCTTCATGTTCTCTACTATACAAGTTTATAAGATATTTTCAAAACTTGAAGAATATCAATATATGTGTCTTATCATACAGTGTTGATTTGCTGCTACAAATGTCACTTTGTTATTGGACACTTCACTGGATTTGTCATAATTATGATTAGTAGGACAAAAACTTTAACATTTGGGATTAATAAGACATATCTGACATGAGAATAGCCAAGAAAAATAATCCTTTTTATATCCAAGTGATACTTTTAAACAATATTTAATTCCTATGTTATTATGTAAATGTTTTGTAGAGTTACAGTTATTCCTACTTCTTAATAAAGTATAATCTATAGCTTGAGGGTCTTTGTTGCTTTGTTTTTACAAATATTGTCTAAGCTTATAATACGAATGCATAAGACAATTTGATTTCTAAAACAATTAATAAGGTCAATATAATATACTATTCACTCAACAAAACACTCCAGATTGCCAATAGCATAACAGAAAAAATATCAAATAATAATCATTCCCATAACTCTTTTACAATCTGATGGCTATAGCTAATAGACATATTGTACTTAGTTAGGAGGGACTTTTTTTAATACAGCAATTAGCCTATACTGGTGAGGTTTTCAATAAGATGTCAGCTGTCTACTTGAAGATGGCTTTTCTGGAATAGGTTTTCTTCTTAGCATTGAGGCTATTAATAGTATTGCACATAAACTCTAGCAATGGCAGCTGTGCTCCTTGTATTCTCTCAACTTTTAATACAACCATATTATACAGACATTAAATACTGATATGCATGCAGTGGTATTAGATTTAGATGATGTAATTTTATTTGATTTATAGCAAATTACATGGAAATAATACTATTATATCTTTTATTGGCAGCTCTGATATTATATCTTTGCACACTCACACATGTCAATATACCTATGACATCTTGTTAGTAGACTACCGAGTCATAAACTGGCCTAACATTCTACTAAACGTGTTTTTAAGATATTTTCAAACATGAAGAATAGAATGTGATGTATATAACTATTAATAGGTATCTTATTATTCAGAATTGACTTGCTGCTACAAATGACCATTTATTGTTGAACGCTTTACTAGATTTATTAAAATTATGATTAATTGGACAAAATCTGAGGCATTTGGGATAATTACAAATGATAATGTGATATTTGGCATGGATCTTAGCCAAGAAATATAAAATTTATATCCCAAGTGATACTTTTTAAGCATAATTATTCTTGCTATTATTATAAATTATTTGTATAAGAGTTACATACAATGCCTATCTCTGATGAAAAATGTATTAGATTTATTGTATAATATTTTATACTAAGTGTGTGGAGACTTTGATATCAAAACAGCAGTTAAGTCGGGTAAGACACTAAGATCACATCTTACTATTTGTCAAATATACTATAACTGGTTACCACAGAGTTATGCATAGTGTATACTATACCCTGCATCTGTGGTAAAGTATATATAGGTGAAACAACTAGAAGGCTTGGGCAAGGAGTGAAAGAACATCAGGATACGAGGTGATGAGAAGGTTTCAGCCATTTTTTAACATGCTTGGCCAGTAAGAATCTTGAGTTAAAGATCAAGGTAACTCTCACAAACAGAAGACATAGGACAACAACAAGTTTAACAGAGACATAGGTTTAGAGCTTCCAGGATGCTGTCTATCTATACTACATGCAAATCACCCTTCAGGATATAATAAACAGTAACCATACACCTCCAATAATTTTGCTGTTTACATGGTATTAATTATATCACCATGGAGAGTTCACACCAGTTGACCCCTGAGGTCAAAATGCCTGGATAAGTTTTAATTAACACAATATTGGCTGTTAGAATGAGAAAACTTGCTACCATAATAATAAAAATTAATATTATATTACCATTAAATCTACTATAATAACTGTTACTGTAGCTAATCAGAGGTCAGTAAAAGATAACTAAAAAACAGCAAGTACCATAATCTGCAACTGCTGCACATTTGGGAATAATAATGTACCAGCTCTTTGTAAATAATTTTGATCTCTCTAATTGGCAAGGGACTTTATGTAACTGGCAGCAATTCATATGAACTTAACTAACATTAAAATCTCACCTATTGTTGATTACCAGACCATTTCCTTTGGGAAATAGTTCCATGCTCACTAGTACAAAGTGATTGTAGCAACAGGTAGGTAAGGTCTAACTATTTCCCTTTGAGCTAGTGGGTCCTACAATTTAACTACTATTTATGCTAATTTTATATTGCTATGAATTTCTCCAGTGTACCTAGCGATCCTCAAAAAATGCTTTATTGAAATTGCTGGGTTCAATGGTAAAGCTTCTAGATAGAGTGATTTTCTCAAAATCGAGCAGGCTCAGTTGGAACAACGCCAAGGACAGTTGGAATATGAGTGGGCAAATTTTAGACACTCATGCACGAACTTTTACCTCGTTATTACTATTATGCGTCCTAATAGCAGTTGAAGGTATAACCGACGTCGATTCCATATTATCGGTAACCAGGTTTGCTGACGGAGATGAATATTTAGTCTATACTACCGACCACTGTGAAACAAAAGAATGCCCTAAAAACTCGACTACATTTGTATTTGAGAACTGTATGGATGACATCTCTTTAAGAAATCAGTGTAAGTTTCTTTGTTGATTCATAATACACAGATACAATGATAAAGTCAGCTAGTATAATGAGATCAGTTATACTTGTATTCACATTTGTAATTTTGAAGAGTTAAATTAACCACTTCATTTAGCTAAATATCAGGAATAGAGGGAGTGTTCAAAGTTAGTTAACTAATGAATTTTGAAATGAAGTCTTGTATTTTGTTCTTTTCTTGAGTTAAACTTGTTTCTTCACCTTTAAAATGCAATTGGTCTAACCAGATTTTTTCAAAACACAGTTTGAATATTATAAAAACAACCGCTTATTTCAGTTTAATTGTTAATATAATGCAATTGATGTTTTCCCATTTGGAGGTCCTATTAAGGGTGCTGGCACATAGCAACGCTCGCGCGCGGCTTAATTGAGCACGAAGCCACCGAGTTGTAGAGGTAGAGGGCTGACCTTAAATACCCGCGCATAGATAAGAGCTTCCTGGCAGACCGTGGTAAGTATAGTTAACTCCGCTTACGGAGGGCGGGGCTAGAAAATTGCACAGTAGCAAAAAAGTGCGAGACAATTGGAATCTATTTTACAGTCCAAGTCCAGAAGGACCAAGAGTTAGTCTTTCATTTTTAGTACTGCAGCATAACTTAACAAGGTAATTAAAGTTGTCGATTTAGTTTTTTAATATAGTGTATAGTCGTGACCCGACTGGAAAAAAATCACGTGAAAATGTGAATAAATATAAAACAATATAGAAACGAGAAAAACAAAATCGACAACTTTGTAACAATTAGCTATAGCAAGCGGTGGACGATATTCCAGCTTCCGTAGTCTTCCTCTGTTTCCAAATAGTGGCGTTTACTTTTGAGACTTTGAGGCTTCATAACTCTTGCAATTCCGTTTGTGTGTTAGTCATTCTTGATCAGTTGGCTGTCAGTTGACGGGTCTCAGAGATCCCCCGGGCAGCGTGGACCTGCAAGGTATAGAATCGGAGTTACCTTCCATAGCAACAGTTAATTGATTTGTGTGGGCGTACCGCGTAACCGGATGTGTGAGCACCCTTAATTGCATTATTATCGTATCTATACAGCCAAATCAACTATCACTTGTTATTTTAATAATGCATTAGTCAGACATCCAAACACTGCATTCTCATACAACAACAAGTGCACAAGAAGCAATCTTTGTATGAAATGTTTCGTATAATGTAAAATATGCTTCATCTGCTACATAATAAATTCCTATTATTGGGTCAATAATTTGTTTTTATTAAAGATTGTTCCAGTAACACTGGTCAGTTCTTTCTTGGAATTGATGGAATAGAGCCAAATCTATTAGTAGTATTTGGAAGTAATGGACGGTTAAAGGTATTTAATGAACAACAAAATCGATCTGAAGATGGAGTCATTGTTGAGAGGAACTTATTCACCAATAGAACAGAAAAACAAGCAGAGACTATGGGGTGTAACATTACCAGTTTGTCTGTAATAAACACAACTAACAATGCTGTTACAACAATCAATCACACCGGGTTTAATACATTTACTGAAAACACTGAAATATACATTCAGGTAAGAAATAAAATAATAAATATTATAATATTATACTAAATTTATTTCCACTTTAGATAAATGAGGAGTCTCTTTATTACCCCTTGAATCAATATGAGGGTGAAATATTTCAACTAAACATGAATTGCTCCTTAAATACCAGGATCAACTGTATAGTGTTCAAAATAAATGGAACAGCGCACTTCAGAGAAGGTTAAGTTGAAGTCTACATGTCAAAAAACTTGAGTAATACTTTTTGATGAATGTCAGCATAAATACAAGCTAATGATTCATGTAGTTAGTATAGTGACAATGTGTTTGATTACCATTTGCTTGAGTACTAATGTGATCTGGCTCAAAATAAATATAACTTGTAATACGCTTAATTTGTATAACCCAACACTAAGCTACTTTTTTTCAGGGTCTGAAATACAAGTATTTTCACAAAATTTAAGCAGAAAACCTATCAAGTCTATATTGTACATATTTACTACTGGATAGTAGCTCGTAATGAATAAAGATGTATGGGAATATAACTTAATTTTTTTTGGAATATGTAACATTGCTGTTGTTATTACTATTCCATTTTACAATAGATGACAAATGTTTTGAACCCACCACATCATTAGCAAAACCGCGACTCTCCTTCAACATCACTTCTACTACCGTGGCAGACACCACGAGTAGGACCACTCATTTCTGGGAAGACCCTACTATTCAGTACATAATGATTGGCTCTGGCTGTGGCATTGGAGTTCTGATCTGCATCATTACTACACTATGCATAGGAATATGCACTCTCTCTGTTAGGAGTAAAAACACAGCTCTACTCCAAGCCAGGAGAATGGAGATGAGATACAATGCAAGTCAAGGTAATGTCACATATGGGGTGGGGGTGGGGGGGCGTGGAGCCTATTATCATATCATTATACCTAGATTATATTGTATTGAAAAGTCATACACATTAGTTAGATATATAAATTTTCTAACTGAAATATTATGTATTTGTAGTAAAGAGGAAGGTAAATGACATCATAAAATGGCATTATATAAGTTCTATATAGCCATAATTCTGGAATTGGAATAAAGAGTGTAATTTAAGTAGACATATTGGTTACATGTAAGAAATGCTTTCAGTTATGAAATCACTTAAATAATTTTATGCAAAATGAATTTATACAGTTATAAATATTACACATTTTGTTCGTTACAGAGTCTACGGATATAATTGAAATGAAGCACAACTCGAGCTATGAAGTCGTAAAGTCTTCTTACAACAATCAAAGTCATGGATTTAATTGCTAATGCATTATTAACCATGCTTTGTACACCAACAATTACTGCAAAATAATTGGTTAATATTGTGTAAAGTTTGTTTATGTATGTGTTTTATTATGTGGCTACTAAAGTAATATATTAATATAATTGTGGTGAGACTGCGAATCAGAGACTTCGGTTCACTGCCACCAGGTTGAGGCTCAGTACTAGGTTTTAATCTTATCTAGTTAAGGATATTATCAAAGTCAGAGCACAGAGTGAACTGAATGACAGGTATGATACAGACAGTTAAATGGGTGAGTGAGTAGAAGGGTTGGGTGTATTAGAACGAGAACATAACAAGTGAATCTGTACCAATGAATGAGGGTGATAAAATGTTTGGTAGCCTGAGTAGCACGCTAGATGTTGTGTCAGTGTGTAGTGAACTACTCTACGAATATCATTATCAACACATTACATCATCATTACGTCACTTCGTAATCTTTACTTTTTGTATCACCTCATGCAGTGTGCGTTATCTAGAAAGGAATAATAATTCTCTGACTCCACAATAGTAGCGTCTGTAGAACTCCATTCAGAACGGTGGCTCGCTAGTAGCTAACAAGGAGTACCCACAAGACAAATACTATAAGTGCATGATGTAATAAATAAATAGTGTCGTTTCACCACAATAATGACTTAGTTACTTAATGTATAGCACATTCAATAACAGGAATTACCACCTCAAACCACACTTAAAGCCCATTACATCAAGTATAATAATCTGAGAATGTGTATTGGTGTACATTGAGTTAATACCAATTCATACACAATAACGTTAGTAGGAGTAATCCATAGTAGCAATTTTTTGTTTGTATACATCATAGAGCTCCAAAAAGTTCATCAACTGTCTAATAATAGTAACTAGTGGTGCGCTCGAATAGCGCAAATGCATGGCGAGCGAGTAAATATATGAGTATAGGTAAAGATGATTTGTGAAGGAAATCGCTAAATAATAGCAATGATTAGGCATGAAGAGTTAACAATAACAGAATTACCTGAATAAACTTCGAAAGCAGTGGTAAAGAAGCGCAGCTTGACAAAGACTTAACAATTGTTTCAAGAAGAGAGTAGCTATAAACTTTTTGGTTGAAACAAAGTTGCGTAAGGCAGTGCAGCAGGATTCTCCGTGCCCGTTAATTGAAAAATACTGGAACTGTGAACGCTTTACCTAACTTACGTAATGAGAAGCTCGGGCGAAAATTTTTGACGTACGCATACATACCTATATATATATATCTGAAATCTCAATTGAACACGACTGAGAGTCAGCTTCGCTCGCTTCGCTCGCTCGCTGAATAATCAGGGTCCACATGTATTCTCGTTGGAAAATTTTGGGTAAAGTGTAGAATTCGCATAATTTGTTGAAGATATAAAGTTTACTTATCTTGAAGGCCAACCTTTACAGTCGGACCGTTTGCGTAATTTCGCGGAAGATTTTGTTTTTTTGTTGACCGTCGACGCCTTACCTTGTGGTGTCACAAAATGCGGTTCAGAGCGTCTCTCTGAGAGCTAGAAGTTTTGCTGCTTTAGATGAAAAATATGCTGTGAATATGGCTTAATTTTATAGATTATGATCACCACCATTTAAGTATCAGCAAATTTGCTGTTTTAGTGTTACTAGACGTTTGGCACGTCGGACATGATCTCTAATCCTAAAAAATTGTTCACCTTTCAATGGACATATCAGCCTATATTTTTGCAAGTAAGTGTGGGACAATAGTTTTAATACTTTTAACCTCAATAGTAATTATTCTAGAATAGATTGGTAAAATTTTTAGTGACATAGCTGGTGCAAAACTGAAATGTCCAAAATAAATATAGTGTTTGGATTAGAATTCAATCGAAAAATCATTTAATTCATCAAATAAATCTGATACAATTTCTGTTTCAATGTCATCGTCACTTTCACTGATGGATTCTGACTCTTCAGAGGAGGAATCAGGCTCTTGTAAAGGAATGACTGTTGTGTTCAGGCAGTTCAGGCACTGGCATCCTGGCCCACATTTCTTTCCCTTTCCAAAGCATCCACATCTTGCCGACACACAACCTTTCTTACAGGAACAACCTTTGGTAAGAAAATCAATGGTTTCTTGAACATTGTTTTGCACTGTGGGACATTCCCAGTCGAACTCATAAATTCCTTTCTTGTTTGTTTTCCAGCCACTGGTTTCAGGTGAAGGAAGTGACTCATAGAGATCCACCTCAGATGAATTGGCCCACATCTGTGCTACCCAACAGCAACGCAGCCAATGACGCCACAATGCGGTAAGTGAAGGCATTCTATTTCTCTCATCTGTTATCCTCTCACTTACTATGGCTCTTATGTCATTGTACCACTCCCTGTGTGGATCGGCAGACTTCCTGTGGCAATTGAACAGCTGTTGGTTTGTACATCCTTGCGACTGGCCATAGCAGCATAATGCTTTTTTAAATAAAGGGTACCTATAAACCTTTGAAATGATAAAAATCCTTCTTTTTTTTATTAGTTTCCTTATGTTCTGATAGGAAATTCCCCATCTGTTGGCCACTAATAAATTTGGCATGCTGAAAAAAAGAATTGAAAAAATTTGCTTTCAGCCCAGCAAAGTATGACACATAGTCACACCCAGAGCAGATGAAGAGCATTTGAAATATTACTGGTAATTCACTCTTTGGCAATGATGCCACATCAGGATCCAATTCTAGAGCTTGTACTAGTTTGTTTAGATGAAGATACAGGTTTAGTATAGACTTTGGGACATTCAGTTGGATAATTATTTCTTTTCCAGGAAGTTTGGGTAGAATAGAAAGGCCTATGTTATAGATGTCAGTATCTGGCGAGTAAATCAATGGGCTGTTGTAATCCGTGCATGTCTCCAGCACCTCATATCAACCTCACTAGCGTTAGACTTGTATGTAATGTCTTTTTCTGGTAATGAATCACCAACAATTTTGACTGCACACTGATCACTAAAGCACCCACTGAGATACAAGGTTTGGTCTTGTTTCAGCCTTATACTTTGCACACATTACAATATTTTAAATACATGTATTATGCTTGCTTCATAGAGTTGGTGAAGACTAGAAGGAAGAGAACTGGGCACCATGAAAAGTCAAGTGATGCAGTACTACATAAAAATCGATTGTCATACCATAGATCGTTTTTTGTTTTTGTTTTTGGTTTGTTTCTATGTGTGGGACACAAAATCTGTTTCAATTACTTTGTGCAATAATACTTAGTAGATGCAAATTTGATGGGTTTTTGTTGAACATACCTGCAAAACTGGATTGTCCAAAGACTTTATGACTCAATCAAATTTGGGTATGGTGGCTTCTTATCAGCATTCCAGGGCAAACCAGGCCATATACTTTGGCAGGAAGTTAGGCCTATATAAAATGCACTGCAGTACCAAATTTGGATATTTAATCTTGCATCATCATTAAGATATAAAAATAATACGAAATGATCATTTGGAAACCACATGAACGCGCCAATCGCGCGGCAAAAAATTAAATCTCGATTACCGTGAAGTTCTGGCTACGCGAGCGGTCCGACTGTTTACATTTCTTTCAATGTATATTAACTTCTAGCTTGTACATGCACTTTCAATATGTATGTGGTATACCTTTTCACTTTCAGCCATTCCCTTACAAAATAAATGCCATATTAGTTTTGGAATACTTTGAACACAAAGATTCTTTGGACAATTAACCAAAACAACACAAGTTGGCATTGTCCACCACAGCCACACAAAACAGTGCACACCAAAATAATTTTTTTACTTTCAATGCTACACTGTTGCTTGCATCTTCAGCAGATGGACTATGAGAATGCTTGTGATACTTTTTTAAATTGTACATTACGGTTCCAACCTGCAGATCATTATACTTGGGAAGTGTATCCATTTAATACTATAAGAGCTGTGAGCTTAAAGATATAATTATTATACCATCTTCCCCTGTAGCTATGTTCTCCCATAAAACACATAAATAGAAATTCCAAGAAGATATCAATTATGAATTTCTATATTGTGCAATTGAAAAAAAAAATCCTTTAAATATTATTGTATAAAATTTTAATACAAACTTAAATATTACCACTACTACTGTAAAGATGACAAGAACCCTGCTTAACCTCAGTAATTTCCATATTGTCATACTCATAACTATTAAAGAGACACGAGACTAAATGATTGCTCCCTTTTATTAAAATAACCAAAAAGATAACCAAAGTTGTCACCTGTACATCAATAACTACAATTGAAATGAAGATATACACAATTTTGAGCATAAACAAAAATTAAATTTCAAGTAAGCACTTAATGACTTTATTAGGTAAATATGATTGTTATGAGTTGCTTTATTTATGACAAATCACAACTGAAATTGGCACTCACTCGATGGCACCACTATAGGTGACAGGTCATGATCTCTCTAACTTCATCGAAGTTGAACCAAACTGTGTTGTGTAGTCACTATAAGCCAGACATGATAATTCTGGAGCTGTCAGGAAGAAATCAAATGTTTATAAAGTTTGGTCAGACTCATTCACGGTGTGTTACAAGATCAAGAAAATGGCTCTAATTGACTCTAAAAAGGAGCAAGGAGAAGAAAGAAATGAGAGCTACAAAAACAAAATGAAAATAGCAGTACCCACCCAAATTGTCAACAGCCCCTCAAAGCTATCAATTTACATTCCTTTCAAATAAACTATAATGGTGAAAAGACCTGTCATGCCAGCATGATGCTTTAGTTATTTTTGGTTATTTTACTCTAAGTAAAAACTAAGCTTTGAGCAAGAAAAAATTGAAACTAACTTTTTAGAAGACAGCAAACTCAAATATTCAACTAAAACTACCAGTAAAGTGGATGACAGCAAGTAAAATTTACAATGAATCATGCAATTATTAAGTGAAAATATAAATTGCTATTTTCTAAATATAGCTATTAGACTAACAACTTGTTACATGATATGAAAGAAATACTAAAAACTAACCAAATCTTCTCGGAGTATTTGGCAAAAAAAAACTATAACTAAGCCTTCAAGATTTTTTCTTAGCATGAAAAACTATGTCTGGATCTCAAAACCAAACCAACACTGCACAATTCCAACAAATACGGTGCTTTCCTGCACTTGTAGCAAAGTCTTTTATTATACCAAACCAAATAGCAGATACCCGTTTAGTTAACAGCTGCAATGTGATGAGTCAGCAAAATAATGAGCATGTGCGGCAGTCACTGACTTACACAATGTTCAATGATATAATTCAATAGGTTAATTTTAAATCTAAAAGTGAGCATTAATTGACACAAAAAGTATCCAGCATTTTTACATTAAAAAGGCAGATATTTAAAGCACTCAAAAAACAATGTAAACATGGCTTTCCTATTCCAGTAGCTACATCTTAAAGATTATATAAATACATAGATATCACTTTCTTCACAAATTTCCAATGAAAATAATTTTTATAACATGCTGACCCTAACTATAATAATAATAATAATAATAATAATAATAATAATAATAATAATAATAATAATAATAATAATAATAATAATAATAATACTAATAATAATAATAATAATAATACTTGTTACAATAATAGTTAACAAAAATTGTAATAATAAAAATTATTCACACTTTTTATCATAAATGGTTGACATAAATATTACTACCATCAAATATGCTATAATAACTGTTACTATAGCTAGATAGCTAGGTCATTAATAGAAAACAAAAAAAAAGCAAGTTCCATAATTTTCAACTGCATATTTGGAATGATAGTACTCTTTGCAAATAACTTTGATTTCTCCAATGGGCAAGGGACTTTATGTAACTGGCAGCAATTCATTTATGAACTAACATTAAAATCTCACCTGCGAGCATTGTATGACGATTACCAAACCATTTCCTTGGGAAATAGTTCCATGCTCTAAAGTAGAAAGTAGTTGTAGCGACAAATAGTACAAAGTCTAACTATTCCGTTTGAGCTAGTGTATCCTACAATTTAACTACTAAACAATTTATAACTCTCTTCAGTGTGCCTAGCAGTCCTCAAAAATGTTTTATTGTTGGGAAAATTCTTGATGACTACGTCATCTATTTCGGTCGAGATCGTCATTTCAAAGATAACCAAGGACGGTTGGAATATCGCCAGGGACAGTTGGAATATCGCCAGGGACAGTTGGAATATGAGTGGGCTAGATTTAGACTCACAGGCACAAACTTTTACCTTGTTATTACTATGCTGCGTCCTAATAGCAGTTGAAGGGATTACCGACGTCGATTCCTTATTATCGGTAACCAGGTTTGCTGACGGAGATGAATATTTAGTCTATACTACCGACCACTGTGAAACAAAAGAATGTCCTAAAAACTCGACTACATTTGTATTTGAGAACTGTATGGATGACATCTCTTTAAGAAATCAGTGTAAGTTTCTTTGTTGATTCATAATACACAGATACAATGATAAAGTCAGCTAGTATAGAATGAGATCAGTTATACTTGTATTCACATCTGTAATTTTGAAGAGTTGAATAAATTGCCTACTTAATATAGCTAATATCAGAGATTGAGGGAATGTACAACTATGAAATTTGATATAAAGTCTTGTTTTACTTCATAAAAGACTATCTATGATTAAATGCAGCTTGTCTAACCAGATTTTTTCCAAAAACTTTCAGTTTGAATATTATAAAAGCAACAGCTTATTTCAGTTTAGAATGCAAATTATTTTTTCCCCATATTTGAGGTCCTATTAATGGCATTATTGAGTAACTATACAGCCAACTCAGCTATTTCTTGTTATTTTAACAACAAGTTTGATAACATTTTGTCAGCCATCAAAACACTGCATTCTCATACAACAAGTGCACAAAAAGCAATCTTTGTATGAAATGTTTCATATAATGTAAAATAGGCTTCATCTGCTACATAATAAATTCCTATTATTGGGTCAATAATTTGTTTTTATTAAAGATTGTTCCAGTAACACTGGTCAGTTCTTTCTTGGAATTGATGGAGTAGAGCCAAATCTATTAGTAGTATTTGGAAGTAATGGACGGTTAAAGGTATTTAATGAACAACAAAATCGATCTGAAGATGGAGTCATTGTTGAGAGGAACTTATTCACCAATAGAACAGAAAAACAAGCAGAGACTATGGGGTGTAACATTACCAGTTTGTCTGTAATAAACACAACTAACAACGTTGCTACAACAATCAATCACACCGGGTTTAATACATTTACTGAAAACACTGAAATATACATTCAGGTAAGAAATAAAATAATAAATATTATAATATTATACTAAATTTATTTCCACTTTAGATAAATGAGGAGTCTCTTCATTACCCCTTGAATCAATATGAGGGTGAAATATTTCAACTAAACATGAATTGCTCCTTTAATACCAGGATTGACTGTATAGTGTTCAAAATAAATGGAACAGCTAACTTCAAAGAAGGTTAAGTTGCTCATCTAATATCTAAAATCATTAATGAAAGTAGTTAATAAAAGACAGACAGACGGACAGACAGACAAACAGATAGACAGACAGACAGACAGACAGACAGACCGATAGACGGACGGACGGATGGACAGACTGACAAACAGACAGACAACAGACAGACAGACAGGCAGGCAGACAAACAGACAGACAGACAGACCGGCAGACCAACAGACAGACATACCAACAGACAGACAGACAGACAGACAGACAGACAGACAGAAAGACAGACAGGCTGACAGACAGACTGACTGACTGACAGACAGACAAAGAGATTGATTGACAAACAGACAGACAGGCAGACAGACAAGACAGACAGACACACAAACAGACAAACAGACAAAATTACAGACAGACAGACAGACAGACAGACAAACAGAGACAGACAGACAGACAGACAGACAGACAGAAAGACAGACAGGCTGACAGACAGACAGAAAGACAGACAGGCTGACAGACAGGCCGACAGACAGACAGACTGACTGACAGACAGAGAGACAGACATACAGACATACTTGAAAGTTGTAACTATATGATTACTTTGATTTTTAAAATACTTCCATACTTTGATTGCACACAAATATTTCCTGCAGATGACATTTGTTCAATTAACTTGAACGCAAATTCTGAAATGATGATAAAGATACCAAGTAATGACTCTATTAACGAGACAAATTCTCCAACTTTATACATAATAATTGGCTCAGGATGTGGTATAGGAATCATCATGTGCATTATTTTGATACTCGTTATCGCAACATGTGGATTGTCAGTGAGAAGCAATATAAAGAAAGGTATGACACCATAATCTAAAATTTTTGTAATCAATTGTTACTATATATACATGTATATAATTTCAGATGAATTAAAATGTAATTTTTTGTAGATCAAACTATTTATTCATAATTATGTTATCCTATGTCTTGTTATCTACTTAGAGTCTAAGAGTAACGATATCTTGCAAATGAATGAAAACTTGGAAATGAATGAGAACTCGTGCTATTCAACTGTTTAATATGATGGATAAAAACAAGTTTGAAGAGAATGTTTGCTAACTCCTAGAAACCACATGTTCCCTCATTCACACATCACATGTTCATGTACTTTATGTTCATACCATTGGTGATAGCTTTCCACATATTATTAATTAATAAAAGACACATGATGGACAAATAGAGTAAATTTCGTAATTTTTTTTCTTTCTTTTTATTTAGCTATTCATCACTTTTATTTGGGGTGGTTGGGGATGGGGGGGGGGGGGGGGTGGGTTTATAATTGGCTTGTTAGTTTATCTATTTAGAGAAAATGCCATTAGTTGAGCAGTTGGACTGAAGATGATGCAACTAGTCTGTGCAATGTTTAAGTTCACAAGGACAATGTAAGTGTATCCCTCTCTTTTACAGGCGTTTTTTTTTTTTTTTAACTATACAGAATTGGTTGCCACTGGGAATTGAACCAAACACTCTTGCTTAACATGCAATCACTCTGCCACTGAGCTACGACCAACCAGCCAGAATGTTGAATTAGTACCAAGTTAGTAGGAGTAACCCATAGTAGCAATATTTGCTGGTATACATCATAGAACTCTAAAATGTTTATCAACTGCCTTATTGTTATAATAATAATAATAACAATAATAATAATAATAATAATAATAATAATAATAATAATAATAATAATAAAAATAAAAATAATAATAATAATAATAATAATAATAATAATAGTAATGATAATAATAACAGCAACAATAATAATAATAAAACAAAAATAATAATAAAATAATAATGTTAAAAATAGCAATAATATATGTGACCGTCTACGGGAAAACCGGGCACAACGCGGCGTGCGTAATATCGAGAAAAGATCGATCGATTTCTTAAAAATGTATTGTTACAAGCCAACGGAAGGGAACGGTTAGGTCTATTATAGCGGGAACGACTTAAGCTACGACGATAAAACTTGGAGAGCTCAATATCTGGACGCCGACAACTCCGTAAGTGCAAAAAAAAAAATTTCGAAGGGTGCCGCGTTGTGCCTGGTTTTCCTATAGACGGTCACATATATATTTTTAATATTGGTTGATTCTTAATGAACATTTACATAGTGTATCAATTCTAACTGATGAAAGCATTTGGATCCTATGGGAGCTTCTTCAGTTGGACGATGAAAAACTGATGAACTGAAAAACAAAACAAATGATGAACTTAACTGTAGTATATGTAAGACAGGATGATGATAAATATGCAAATGGCTAAAGGAGTAAATAGGTATGGTGGAATGAAAAAGGATGCAAATTGCTTGAGGAGAGCATAAAGAGAAAGGATAGTAAAAAAGACCAAAGGCAAGAAAGCTATGGGTAAATAAATACATACAGAGGGAGAAATATAAATAAATAAATAATATACATACATATATAAGATAGAACAAATAATTTAATTAAAGAAAAATAAATAAGCAAATAAATAATTAAGTATAATACAGTATAATATAATAATAATAATAATAATAATAATAATAATAATAATAATAATAATAATAATAATAAGTATAATACAGAAAATTTAACAGAAAAATAATGAGAGGTTAATGTAAGATATTGAAGAAATGATGACAATAATAAATGAACAATTTAAATGAGCTGTCTCTAAATTGGGTGAATTATTACATACACTACAACTAAGTGCATAATTTGTTTTGTTTCATCAGTTTTTTCATTGTCCAACTGATGAAGATCCTATGGGCGAAATGTTTATGTAAATGTTCATTAAGAATCAATAAATATTCAGAATGTAAAGGACATACATAGTAAAAAATGAGTCTTACTCTTTATGATAAAATAGTAATAATAATAATTGTAACGATAATTGGTACAAACATTATCATAATTGTATCATTTATGTTATAATTATCATAATATTATTAATATGGTTGACAAAAATATTACCATCAAATTTACTATAATTTATGACTGTTACTGGCTAGATGTCATTAAAAGAAAACAAAAGGATAGCAAGTATCATAATCTTCAACTGCACACTTGGGAATGATAATAATTATATCAGCTCTTTGCAGATAACTTTAATTTCTCCAGTTGGCAAAGGACTTTATATAACTGGCAGCAATTCATTTTGTGAACTAGCTAACATTAAAGTCTCACCTACTAAATGATTGTATGACGATTACCGTATCATTTCTCTGGGTAAATGTAGTTTCCATGACCCAAAGTAGAAAGCAGTAGTACCAACAGGTGGTACAGAGTACAATCATTGCCTTTTAAGATTGTAGAAAATACTATTAAACTATAATTTACACACACTATAGTTATGAATTTCTCCAGTCTACCTAGAAGTTCTCTCAGAATGTTCTATTGAATTATTATTGGGGAAAACAATAATTACAATAGCATCTATTTCGGTCAAGATCGTCATTTTAAATGTAATATTGCTGATAAATAGTTTCTTAAGAATTCGAGTGGGCTCAGTCAGAATATAACCAGGGGCAATTGGAATATGAGTGGGCTAGGTTTGGACTCGCAGGCTCAAACTTTTACCTTGTTATTATTATGCTGCGTCCTAATAGCAGTTGAAGGGATTACCGAAGTCGATTCCGTATTATCGGTAACCAGGTTTGCTGACGGAGATGAATATTTAGTCTATACTACCGACCACTGTGAAACAATAAAATGCCCTAAAAACTCAACTACATTTGTATTTGAGAACTGTATGGATGACATCTCTTTAAGAAATCAGTGTAAGTTTCTTTGTTGATTCATAATACACATATACAATGATTAAGTCAGCTGGTATAAAATGGAGATCAGTGATACTTGTATTAACATCTGTATTAATAAAGAGTTGATTTAGCCACTTGATTTATCTAAATATCAGAGGTACAGGGAGTGTACTAATTTAGCCAAGTATGACATTTTGATTGATCAAGCCTTGATACTAGTCTCTCGCATAGCCAGACTTTTATCTAACGCTACTCGGAGAAAGGGTCTGGGGACAATCATGCACATTGGTTGTTCTAGAGCCAAGATTTTGGGATGTGGTTAGATTTTTTTGGTCGTCTCCTAGAAGTCCTCGGTGAAATAAGTGGGCATCTTACCACCAGTGTACGTAATGGAGCCTGCATTCCTGAACTATTACAATATTGTGATTGCTGCGCCTGCGCAAAATACTCCGTGGTTGTGTTTGGGTCAGCGCGACCTGCAAACTGTGGGTGCCCTAATATAATTTGATAACCACTACCACAGTCCTCTAGAACAGGATTGTCCCCAGACTCTTTCTCCTCGTAGTGGTTAGGTAAAGGGTCTGGCTATGCCAGACTAGCCTTGTATTATGTTCTTTTCTTGAGTTAAATATGTTTCTTCTCTTTTAAAATGAAGCTGGTCTTACCAGATTTTTCCAATTAATTTCAGTTTGCATTAGCTAGTATAAAAACAACAGCTTATTTCAATTTAAATGTTAAGTGAATGCAATTATTTTCCCCATATTTTGAGGTCCTATTAAGTGTATTCAAGAATTATTATGCTGCCAAATCAACTTTCTCTTGTTATTTAATAATAAGTTTGATAACATTTTGTCAGCCATCAAAACACTGCATTCTCATACAACAAGTGCACATGAAGCAATCTTTGTTGGGAATGTTTCATAATAATGTAAAGAATGCGCCATCTGCTCTACATATTAATTCCTATTACATTGATAATTTTTTTTTGTTAAAGATTGTTCCAGTACTGGTCAATTCTTTCTTGGAATTGGTGGAGTAGAGCCAAATTTATTAGTAGTATTTGGAAGTAATGGACGGTTAAAGGTATTTAATGAACAACAAAATAGATACGAAGATGGAGTCATTGTTGAGAAAAACTTATTCACCAATAGAACAGAAAAACAAGCAGAGACTATGGGATGTAACATTACCAGTTTGTCTCTAATAAACACAACTAACAACATTGTTACAACAATCAATCATACCGGGTTTAATGCATTTACAGAAAACTCTGAAATATATATTCAGGTAAGATATAAATAAATAATTATATATTATAATATACTAAATTTATTTCCACTTTAGATAAATGAGGAGTCTCTTTATTACCCCATGAATCATTATGAGGGTGAAATATTTCGGCTAAACATGAGTTGCCACTTGAATACCAGGATTGACTGTATAGTGTTCAAAATAAATGGAACAGCTACTTTCAGAGAAGGTTAAGTTGAATGCTAGGTTCTTTGTTGTTGTTGTGGCTATAAATCATCAGGATCTTCCCGTCTTGAAATTTTATAAGACTTTAGTAAATAGAGAATATTATATTTGTGTAGGAAAGACAGAAAAACCTTTTCTTACAATTAGTTTCAGGTTTACGCGCTTTTGCCCTAAAATGACTGGACTGTTATTGTATTTTACCATGTCATCTAATTGTGCTAGGGCTTTAGATAGCTATTCACAAATTATAATGAAATATATATATATATATATATATATATATATATATAATATATATTATATATATATATATAATATATATATATATATATATAATATATATATAATTATATTATATATATGTATACATATATATATATAGCTAACTTAATAATGCCAGAGTATGCAAGACTAAAACTTTGCTTTGATTGAGATTGAGTTTATGAACTAATCTAACACATTTCATTATCATTGCAGATGATGAATGTTTTGTGACCAAGCCTGATTTTACGAATCCCTCCATTTTATTCAATACAACGAATCCCTCCATTTTATTCAATACAACGAATCCCTCCATTTTATTCAATACAACGAATCCCTCCATTTTATTCAATACAACAATTCCCTCAACATCGGTCAACACAACTCCTACAAAAGTGACCACCAACTTCTGGGATGATCCAACTGTACGATTTATTGTAATTGGATCAGCAAGTGGTATTGGACTACTGGCATGCATAATAATTATATTATGTATTGGAATAACATATTATCTAAAGTCAGTGAGAAGTAATAAAAAACCTACAATCATGGAAAAAAATGTTGATGAAAGTCAAGGTAGGCTATTTATACAAGAAACAAGTGTGTTTTATGAAATGAATGAATAAATTAATGTGATGGAGTGCCCACATATTTATGAAAAGGGACATAATTTACTATTATTAAATAATAGATAGACAACGAAATCGAGGGATCTACCGCCCAAGAACCTGGAGGGCTGCGGGCTGTTACCGTCCCGAGCGTAGCGAGGGCGATACTAGCGGCCCGAGGAGTTCGACGGGCGGTAGTTCCCGAGATTTCGTTGTCTATCTGTTTTAGAACGTAGCAACTATAGCCTTAGTTACCAAATATTTTTTCTATCCTTCGTTCTATGTTGACACTCTACAACAAAGACGGCAGAGACATTGAGGTGTCCAGTAATTGCAGCAATTCTAAGGAGCCACGGCGCATAGAATATTTTTATGTGTTGTGCGCTCGACTCCAGTGAACCGGCAAAAGTGATGGAATTAGGTTTTCAGCGAACTTAGTCAAAAAGAACATTCCAGCCCACCCGTCTACATTACCTATTTTTAGCATTTCAGCTCAATTGGTGAGATAAAATTTACAAAACGGCTTGTCTCTCCTAAATCTTCTTTCAACCAGCTACTCTTCCACCTTCTTCAACTCGATCATCTCTCCTTTATTTAGCTCCTCACAGTCAGCTCTCCACAGTCTAGCTCCTCACCATCAACTTTCAAGTCAAGCCCCTCACAATCAGTACTCTAGCTTTGCTCTTTACAGTCAATCTCCGGTCTAGCTTAGCTTTTGAATCAATATTTGGTCAACCGTTACATGATGATGAAATTTTGAAAGATGTAAGGCCATGCAAAAAGTTTGTATTTATAGTATCTGACATTGATGAACAGCTTGCGATGGATAAGGAAGGATTTTGATTAAATAAGCAAAATACAACGAAAATACCATGAATGTAGTGCTTTTACATTGCAAACAATATACTAGAAGGGGTGCCTTTAATTTTCATAACTGTAGTGATATAAACATCCACAAGAATAGTACTAAAACTTTTAAAATAACATATGCAACATATATAACTGCTTTTTTATTGTTCATTATGTTATTGGTTTCTTTCTCACTTTCTCATTTTGGTGATGATTGTATTAGTTAAGAAAAATATTGTTAGTGTGCAAGGCATACGATGAATCCATCTTATCTTTCGCATCTGACAGGAAAACCGTGCAAACAACATTCTTGCACCATAGATAAAATAAAAATTCTTTAATTAATGCTTGCACGACTCATAAACCAAAAAAAACTAATAAAATGCTTGAAGGGAGGATACTATTAGCCAGAAGGGAGGATACTATCAGTATAGTGTCCTCCCTTCTGGCATTTAGTATCCTCCCTTCTGGCATTTAGTATCCCTGTGCGCTCACTTGAACCACACTATGCTGAATAGAATGCCTACTTCACAATACAAAAATGGGGTTAGCTATGTTCTAATTTATGTTATAGATGGTTTTATTTGTATTCTTTAAAATATTTACATGGAGAATGCCAGGAAAGACATCCGATCTCCTTTTGGCTGTTGAATGTAGAAAGAGAGATGATATGACTTTGATTATAAAACAACAACAACAAAAAACAATAACAGATTATAATGGTACACTCTCTAATTTATATTCCTATAGATGTCTTAGAAATTTCAATTTCAACAAAACATTTTTTGGCATATATAACCATGATTATAAAAACAGTATGTACACACAGCATCGCTAAGAAAAAGAACAATATTCTGAGACACAAGAAGATACTGGGGATTTAGGACATGACATACAAAATGAAGGATTTTATAAAAAAATACTACAATAAATTTAATGCTTGTCATTCTTTTATTGTCAATAGCTATAGAAGCATTAGATGCTGGTCTCTTGGCTTCAGTAGTTACAACTTCAATGCTACTAAGTGTGCAGGAATCATATCCACATCAAAGATGTTCCACGATGCCTAGACTTGTGAGACAAGCGAGCGTTGATTTCTGTCATCGTTGTTGCATGGCAGAATAGTCCTAGTACTTGAAAATTATCATTTATGAACACTTTGCTATTTAAAGTTCAATAATCTAAAAATTTCAGTATAAGTTTTGTGGTAGCTATTATATTCAGACCTTAACTTATCTTCGCCACACATTTGTAGACTGAAATACTCAATTAGAAATTATCTGATAATTTATTTCCACACTCTTCAGAGCAATATTTTCAAATTGTACTGAAATCCACCACTGCATTTAGTAACTCGGGAATTGAGATGAAAAACGTTTTTTTCCTGATTTAAGATAATGATTTCAGATTAAAAAAATTGTTATGCAAAATAATTTATATATTTTATTAGAAATTTTTTTGTTACAGAGTCTTCAGGTATCATTGAAATGAAGCAGAACTCGAGCTATGCGGTTGTATAGTCTTCTTAAAACAACAATGTTATAGATTTGATTGCTAATGCATTATTAATTGTTTTGTACATCAATTATTGCAAAATATTTGTTAATCTTGTGTTTTACAGTTGTTTTATGTATGTGTTCCATTATGTTGCTACTAAAGAATTATATATATTATATATATATTTTAAAATATTAGGTATTTAAGTCCATTATATCAAGTAGAATAATAATTCAAAATTCTTATAGACTCCAAATTTCTTTGCAATAAATATATCTTTTCAGATACATGAACTATCTGATCCAGACAATACTTAGGCTTTAACAGAAGTTTTGAGAATATGGATTGGTGTACATTGAATTAATATCAACTTTACACAAATACGTTAATAGGAGCCGTAGTGAGGAAAAATGAAATGAAGTATTGGCAACACATTTAGCATACCTCACAGAAGAATCGGATGACCCAGACAATCCCAATGGCATCATAGAACACAAAATAGCTTGGCGCTCTCATGGTAGCTAAGTATGGCAAGCTGACTTTTTTTCTCAAAATTAATAATAATTATTAATGATTCAGTCATTGGCTGTTTCAATGAGAAAATTTGAAATTATTGATGTCAATGATGATAAAATAATAATAATAATAATAATAATAATAACAATAATAATAATAACAATAATAATAGTAATAACAATAATAATAATAATAACAATAATAATAATAATAATAACAATAATACTAATAATAATAATAACAACAATAATAATAATGATAATAATGATAATAATAATAATGATAATAATATAATATTTTGTATTAGATTTAAATGAATTTATGAGTAAGTTGGACCAGAGAGCTGGAAGAAGACAACCTCAGCCAATAGGATTAGTGGCCAAAAAAGTAAGAAAAGTTGGGATTCCATTTACCTCAAAACCACCATTAGATGCTCCAGTCTGGGCAGTTAATCAGCTACAAGGTAATCACTTCTACTCACAAATATAATATAAAAGCATGGAACCTTTACTGTATACATGAGGGTGTGAATACTCAAAACCAGGGTGACTCTGTCAGTATCTAGCAAAACAGGTACAGTAAACCCTCGCATATCCAGGCCTCACATATCCAGAAATTTCACGTATCCGAACTAGGGTCGGTCCCATATAGGTTCGGATATGAGAGGGTCTACTGTAACTTCAAAGTGAAATTATTTCTTTGGTATTATATATATTCTATATAGGTGATGCTGACAGTGTTTGGTGATTTGCAAATATCTTCACTTATACATCTATAAAATTGACATACACTTCACATATTTCACATGCTAATGCCTATATTTTATGTAACATTCTATGTCATTCAATGCCAATTATTTCGATAACTATAGAAATAAAAAATGTCAAGCTAGTTGTAATGCCCAATACTAGAGTGAGACTCTGAATGTAGAAGGTCATATTCTAAATTGTGTTGTATAAAAAAATTCAAAAATTGAATCGAAATAATACAAACATAGCTAATAAAAGGTCTCAGTAAGTTAATACCACAAAAATAATGATGACCAGTAGCTGGAAAACTGAACTTGTGAGACTACTTAATTGTGTTTAAGCAGGATATAGTGGACTAAATGACATAGAAATGTGCATACGTGAGGAGAGAAAGTGCCGGGGACCATGTGATTAGCATGTATTTTAGTTGGACGTGTTTAGTGGACCAAAATGAAAGGAGAGAAACTGCCAGTGACCATGTAATTAGCATGTATTTTAGTTGGACGTGTCCAGTGGACTAAAATGAAACGAGAGAAACTGCCGGGAGACCATGTACTTAGCATGTATTTTAGTTGGACGTGTTTAGTGTACCTTGTTTGCTGTGTGTGTGCATTTATCTGTGTGTGAGTGTGTATGCTCATGCCCCCCCTTGTGCCATTCCACTCATTACTATTCAGTCAGTTCAGTCAGTTCAGTAAGGTCAGTCAGTTCAGTTGCAGTTCAGTTGCTGTTCAGTTGCTGTTAAAAAAAAAAATATCTATCTCTAACTGTAACTTACATAGCTATTCTAGCTACTACTCGCACTGTGCCTGTGCATGCTAGTTCTCCACAGGCTGGTCCTTCGGATTCTACTGCTAACCCCGAGATTTACAACCCCTGATCATTGAGTTCTCCTCTACTGGGAACAAAATTGTGGAAGGCATTCGGGAGGGCATCTGCCATCTTTCCAAGATATGTGGAAGATCTTGTAACCAGGGCCATAGCTACACCCAAGAGTCGATGATGCAGATTATCAAGCGGGTTGAACACACTCTCGAAGCAATGGCCAAGGTGAAAGGAGCAACCATCGGACAAGTAGCAGTGGCATTAACCATCCGGGATTTCGATGACGAGCTTGCTAAAGAGTGGGCTAAACATCTTGGCCCTTCTAATCAAATCCCTGATGTTGCTGATCTGATGAAGTTTGTGCGTCCACTCTCCCACAATTTGCCCTCCAATCCCAAGTTTTCAACTTCTTCTCAACAACAGTCTTCCAAGCACCACAAGAAGGAGGACAACAACAACCACAACAAAAAAGCAGCTGCTTCTGCCAACACTTCTACTAAGAACTGCCCTCTCTGCAAAGGGCCTAACCACGGGTGGACCAGATGCCAGGTGTTCCAAGATGCCGACAACGACCAGAGATGGCAATTATGTATGTCAACACAAGTATTGTGCAAACTGTTTGCATGGCAGCCACCAGGTGGGTAACTGTGCCTCCACCTACACTTGTTGCGTCTGTCAATCCAAACATCATTCCCTTCTTCACAAGGGAGATGATCCTGCCAAATCCAAACAATCTGCCAAGTCACGGCTGACCTCTGCCAAACTTCAACCTCAACAGTCTCTTCTCTTCAGACAAACAGCTCCACTCCCAAACTCCTGAAGGGAGGCTTCATCCATACTGCCCTGCTCACAGTCTTCAACGGTGATCAATATATATATATAATTATATAAATGTATTGCCTCTAATATGAATTATGACATCAGTGAAAAATTAATTTTAATAGAAATATTAAAATTGTCCATTTCAACTTGTGTAGTCTCACAAATAAAATAACATGCTCTAACACATTGTGATAACTTGATTAATGTATTATTATAGTATTTTTAACAATCACTCCACTCCTATTTAGGAGGGGAACTTGACCATTTGGGGTACCATTTGGGGGAGAGTAAATTGCAGTTTCCCATTCCACTCCTTCCCTGCATGAAACCTTGGTGACAATCCTAAACAGCTAGCGATACACTATACAGTTTACTGACAAAAAAATTTAGGCAACCTTTTAATAATGCTAAACCCTTCTACCACATCACCTTTTAGAGACATCCTTTTTCTAGAGCTGGCTAGCCAGTCAGCCCACAGGTGAATCAGAATGCCAGTTCTCCACCACCCGCGTACTTCTAATTGTAGCGACCTGTACGTATCTTAATTAAATTTGCAAATAATTCACTTTACCCAAATACTATAAATTTCACTGTGGAGACCCTTTACCTAACTGGAAAGTCTCAAGGTGGCCTAGGTGGCAGGAAATGTTAGGTAAGGGGTTTCAATTCCATAGGCTTAGGCGCGGAACGATGAAGCGGTGAGACAAGCCGTATTTTTATGTCTCAGATGAAAAGTAAAGCAGGCCGTGGGAGTGTCTGGGTAAGTAAATGGTGATGTTAAAGAATGTAAGAAAGCATTCAACAGATATACAACAATAAGCTGGGTACATACAAAAAACGGTTGAAAAAGTTCATTTTTCTGTTATTAAGATGTACTGGAATAGGAAAGCCATGTTTACATTTTTTGAGTGCTTTAAATATCTGCCTTTTTAGTGTCAAAATGCTGGATACTTTTTGTGTCAATTAATGCTCACTTTAGATTTAAAATTGACCTATTGAATTTTATCATTGATTAGGATTTCATGTTGGAGACTGAGCTATTTTTCAAGATTTTGAATGTGTAATTCAGTGACTGCCGCACATGCTCACTATTTTGCTGACTCATCACATTGCAGCTGTTAAAAACGGGTATCTGCTATTTGGTTTTGTGTAATAAAGAAGGTTGATACAAGTGCAGGCAATCACCATATTTGTTGAAATTGTGTAGTGTTGGTTTGGTTTTGAGATCCAGACATAGTTTTTCATGCTAACCCTCTCTTTCCTGAATTGTTTTGACGCGCGGGGGAAAATCTAATTTTCTACCGCGGAATAGAGCATTGCCGTTTTATTTTTTTAACTCGATGCTGGCTGGGAAAACCCCATAGCAACCATATATCACTAAATAGACCAAGAGTTTGGGATTCCCCTCATTTTTTGATTGAGAAAATTGAATAATATTTAAGCCATCTACTAATTTCAAAAAAAAAATTTTTTTCCCCCCAAAAAATCCACTTTTCCCATCAATAAAAAAATAAAATAAAATAGAAATAATATTGTTTGATGCATTATATACCAATATTATATTAGTTCAACAATAAAATATGTTGTTTGTTGTGTGTGGTGCTGATTGTGATCATGTAGGAGACATCTATGAGTGTCCACAAGGAACGTATGCCATCGGACGTCGAGCTCCACTACAAAACAATTTCATATACACAAAAACACAAACAACAAAGATATTTGTAATACAAACAACAAATTATTCATGATTCTATATAATTGCAACTTTATGATGTATTGTATGCGGTTTCATACAGGATTTTTGTTTGGGGTGGGGCTCCGAGTGTACTTCGCCACACCCATTTTTTGGAACCTACACTACTTTGATGCACATCTTTGCATACGAGTCTATACTTCACACTGATGATCAGTGTTCGGTCCTATGCACTAAAGGCTCAGTTATGATAGGAACATAATGGGATACAATATCAGACTAAAAATAAATGCTTCCTAAATGTTCATTTCTATTCAACTCCCAAAATTCTAGGGGGGAACCCAGCGCTAGCCTCCCACTGTATGAACACCTGCTATGTATACTCCACACTGTACATGAGAGAAACATGTATTGAGAAAGTGTACTTTGAAAATGAAAAGCAGTACAAGCACACACGTGGAATTCAACTTACCCGGCATGGATGGTGTCACAGACTGAACGATCCCTCCCATAGGATCCGGAACCTCCACACAATACCAAAAAAACACAAGACAACAATGACATTTGTAACATAACTGCTGGCCTCGCTGAATTGAGCCCCCCCCCTCCCCCGTCATTACTTTTCACTGACATTCTTGTACCATAACCCCCCCCTCCCCCGTCATTACTTTTCACTGACATTCTTGTACCATAACCCCCCCCTCCCCCGTCATTACTTTTCACTGACATTCTTGTACCATAACCCCCACAGCCCTAGCTGGACACCCAAATATCAGTACGTTGAAATGAAATTCAACTTACCCGGCATGGATGATGTCACAGACCGAAAAAGACCACCGAGTTCGTTCTCTCTCAGGTTGGATCCGGAAGTGCCACATACTGTTTGTTCATGGTTGCTCTCTCTCTCTTTCCACAAATGCACGCACACACATACACACACACACACACAAGAAAAAAGAAGCTACAGGTGAATACAGATCATAAAAATAAATGTATATTTTATTATACATAAATTGACTGGTGTACACACCACACACACACACACATGAAATTCAACTTACATGGGCATAGTAGTCACGATCCAAAAAGATCCAGAGTTCCCTCCCAGGTTGTATACGGAAGTGCCACATACTGTTTGTCCACGGATGCTCTCTCTCATTCCACAAATGCACACACACACATACACACACACACACACTAGAAAAAAGAAGATACAGGTGAATACAGATCATAAAAATAAATGTATAATATAAATTGACTGGTGTACACACACACACATACATGAAATTCAACTTACATGGGCATAGTAGCCCCGATTAGAAAAGACCCCACCCCCCCCACCCCCGAGTTCGTTCCCTCCCCGGTTAGATCTGGAAGTGCCAGAATAACATTTCAACTCCACGCACACACATATACATCGAGTGTGAAGCTCCACTACAACACCACAAAAACACAGACAACGACAACGACAATAACAATACATATTACAACTTTTGGGATGTTCAGGGAGGGGGAGGGGGGGGGGGAGCAGCCACAAATATCAAAGTCTGTGGTCCTTTACACAAAAGATTATGGAATATCAATGGGTGTGTTGTCATCTTTCTTCCACTCTCCCCCTACCTCATCCACCCGACTCTTGTTCTTCAATTCCCGCCTTCTCCGACTGCGAGGACGTCCAGAACTCTGAGCAGGAGAAGCCACTTCCTCTTCTTCATCACTGGAACCTGCTGCCTATTCGTGTTTCATCATTGGAAGACTCAGGTCCGGTATCCTCTCCTTCATCACTGGAAGACTCTGCTCCTGTCCCCTCATCTGCGTAATCGGGTCGGTGACTGTATTCACATCTGGTCTAGTATATGTGGTAAAAATTTTTTTAAATTTGTTTGAAAATTTGAAATTGTTCAAAAAACCACAAGCCACTTTCAAATATCAAAACTCAATAATATATATATTAAACAGCTTACTCTATCTCAATATAGCTATAAATGAGTCCTTTCCACAACAGAAGCTTGCTATTTTTCAAGAGAAAGACAAGAGAAAGACAAGCTTACCTCGATCATCTTCTTGACTCCCATTTTCAGTATCAGAGTTGACGGGGTCTGGTCCACCAACCCTGATACAGGGCCTCCTATAGCCCTAGATGTCGTCTCCCTTCTCTCCGCTTGATCCTGAGTCGCTAGAGTCAGCATCAAGCAAGTCTAAAACTTGCACCGCATTGTAACTTCTAGACGCCATCTTCAAAAAAATGACTTTGAAAAAAATTTTTTTTTGCATAGTTACCGGGGTCACACGACACGCTCACTTTTTTCCTATGATGTAATAAGCATTACCTAAGACTGTACGTAATAGGGAGGTCCCCAGTTGAACTGGCGATTTTATAAAAAATGGAGAAGACAGTAAGTCAAACCGCAAAGTCTTGGTCGGCAAAGAAGCGGTTGTTTCAATGTGTTATGGAAGGCTACTGAGCTCAAGCAATTTTTTGCTGCTTCTACAAAGCTCTGGAGATGACTGGATCCATAAATGAAGCTGCTGTGAAGAAGGTAACTTTTTTTAAAATTCGACGGAGAACCGATGTTTTTTTTTTTGCCGAGGAAGAAATATAAGCAACTGCTGTGAGGTACTGTCGAAGCAGTCCTGGCTGAAAGCTATTTTAGATGCTTCTCCAATGCATTGGGCACCTGTGTATGCAATCTGAACGTTCTAGCTATAAAGTAACTATTTTAAAAAATTCGGAGAAACCAACCGGTCTCACCCCGCTTTAAAGCGGGATCCGGTGTCATAAAATTTTAGGCCCCCCATAATTTTAGGCCTCCTCTCGGGCCCAAAATACCGGTATATTAGGGCCCCCCTCGTAAAATAAGTCCCCCCCCTGAAACTTGGCTAAATTTGTGCGTTCTTGAATCAGTTCAGGGGAATGACTAGCTGATGCTATAAATGAACCTGAATGTATGTCGTAAAGTAGACGTAATTATTGAGTACAGGGTCTCAGTCTATTGGGTAAAAGGTCCTTCTGGTGCCACGTGTGAGTTAAGGCGGCACACTATGGAGGTTTACCTTTAGCCAAGTATATGATTACTTACGGAGTGGTACATACCCAGCTGAATTCAGCAAAGCAGATAAACGTTCTCTCAGGAAAAGAGCAGATGTCTTTGTTATAAAGGGAACTAAGCTGTACTATTGTGGTAAGTGAAGAAAATGGTGGTATTAGCTAGCATAGTTACCAACTCCCAAAGCATTTAACGTGCATGTGAATAATAAAATGGTGATGTAATGGTGACAGAAGAGAGGTGTGAAATGAATATTATTGTCTACTAAGTTTAAATTTGCCTTTAGAATGTTCTAGTTGTGATTATAGTAGCTTTCTAAAATTCTGTTCAACCCACAACCAAAATATAACAGCGAATCTCACCATAAAACAATGAGACTTGGTGACTATACATTAGTACTTGATATAAATATTATGCTGAAATGTGCTATAAAACTACTTGAGAACTTAATGTGAATAATTAATTACTTGATTAAAAACATTGAATGCCTAGGCAGAGAAAAATATTTTTTTCTGTTTTAAGTAAAAAAACATTATACACATATATTTGTATTATATGTATGTATTGCTTTGTAATTCTCTAAGGAAGTGGAAACTCTGAAGATAGGATAGTTGTTGAAAATGAAGCAATGAGGATGAGGATATTAAAAGAAGTACACGATGGTAGCCACTTTGGTATTAATCGAACACGTGATATGATTTCTGAGAAGTATTACTGGCCGGGAATGTCTAAGGATATTCAGTCTTATGTATGTAACTTAAGAAACTACATTTTAGATTTATGTTGACAGTCTTGTGTTTATGACTCACATATGTAAATGTAGGTAGCTTCTTGTGACAAATGTCAGAAGTTTAATAAGAAATTGAAAAAACCCTCTGGGGCATTGCATCCTATTCCTGTTCAGCCAAGATTATGGCATCAAATTGGAATGGACCTGATAGGTCCACTTACTGAAACATCTAGGAATAATAAGTTCATCATTACTGTGACGGACTATTTTTCTAAGTGGGCAGAAGCTGGTCCCCTTCCAAGTAAACATGCATATGGCGTAGCAAGGTTTTTGTATTCAACGGTAAAGTTAACGTATTTCACAGTAACATACTGTAAGAGTATAGTAGATTATAATTTTAAACTGTACTGTTTTACATGCCATTTTGTTATCAACATTTTTGATTTGTGACAAGTACATGGTTACTGGCAAATAATGGTAGACAACAGCATAATAAAGTGACACTTTTAGTCTAAAGTAGTTTCATACATTACTAAATTATATTTACCTACTTCATGCCAGTGTATCACTGAAAGCTATAAATTTTATGAAGGAATTTCTTTAATAAGAGGTGTGATTTAACTTGTTTTATTAGGTTTAACTGCTATACTTTAGTTTTAGTTTTAATATTTGGACAAAAATATTCACTGTATTTTTAGTTTTGGCTAATTAATGGTAAATATTTCAGTTTTAATTTTACAAAAAGTTACAAACATTAATGGATATTTAAGTATACTACAAATAGTAAAATTTTATTTTCCATATTGCAAGTGTTTTAGTACTATCTTTTGACTTTAAGTTATGAAGACTCCTAAGTTAATCAAAGCAACACTATGTAACAAAGTTATCATTTCTTACATAGGTCATTTGCAGGTATGGATGCCCATCAATTGTAATAACTGACCAGGGCCGTGAATTTGTCAATGAGTTGTCTGATGAACTTTACTCTATTACAAACACGGATCACAGAATTACAAGCGCATATCATCCTCAGGTACAATGACCATTGATGCCATACAATGTGTTGTGTTTAGCTGTGGTTGTTTACTATAGACCAATGGACTCACAGAGCGGTTCAATCAAACACTCTCTCGATGTCTTGCTAAGTTAGTCAACGATGACCAAACCAACTGGAATGAAAAGATTGACACTGTGCTAATGGGTTACAGAGCTGCTAAGCAGGCATCCACTAAGCATTCTCCTTACTACATGCTCTTTCAAAAGCCAATGCAGCTGCCTATTGATGCTGAGCTATGTGAGATAGAAAATGAGGAAGAGAATGACGGTGTTGATGTTGATGAAATTATTGATAGCTTACTGGAAAGAAGGAAGAAGGCATTTAGCAAAGTTAAACAAAATATAGATGAAGCTCAGAGAAAGCAAAAGCAACAGTATGACAGCAAGCATTCTATCGAAGCATTATCTGTAGGGACAGAGGTCCTAGTAGAAAATACTGCAGATAAGCAGAGGAAAGGTGGCAAGCTAAATACAGCATGGTTTGGACCTTACACTATCAGCCGTTCCATTGAAAAAGGTGTGTATGAATTGTGTGACAAGAAGGGAAAGGTAATTCGGAATAAAGTGAATGTAAATCGCTTAAAACCATACATTAGAAGGTGTGCCACAGTAGATAAAACAACTGATGATAATGAAATGGCTGCTAATTGTTGTAATGATGAGGCAAGTATAAATCGGGAAAGTGCTACTGAAACTGGAAATGAAAACTTCGATTTACTGACTGACAAAGGAAAGAAAAGAAAAGCTGATAAGTGTGATGAGCCCCCACCCAAGAAGCACTGTCATAATGTAGATACTAAACTACATCAACTAATACAAGAAATTCTGTGTGGCAATGAATTATCTGATGATCACATGACAATTGCTAGCAAACTTTTGAAAAAAGCTTTTCCTTCTTTTGGGGGAATGCAATCAACTTTATTGGCATAAACTTATGGTTTCTCTCCAGTCTTGAGTTGTGAAGAATCTGTTCAGCTACACCATACTGGACAATTTCATTGGGTAGCATCAGCTTTATTGAAAGGAAAAGTTTATGTCTTTGATTCATCTTTCAAAGGAATTTCATCGAGTATGAAGGTTCAGCTACCCCTCATATACAAAAGTCTGCTTCAACCAGAAAACGGTGGAAAAAAGACCCTAGATGTTCAATATCCTCGTGTATGTCAGCAAATTGGCAGAACAGATTGTGGTGTTTTTGCAATTGCATTTGCTTTTCATGCAGGTAAGTAATTTTTGTTTTAGTATTATGATTTAGATGTACTTTTATTATTTATATAGCAAATGGAGACGATTTGTCTAGGGTGAAACTGGAGCAGAGTGAAATGAGGCATCATCTTGCTGATTGCTTCAGTAAAGGTTGTATAAGCTCTTTTCCTCACCGAATAATTCCAACCCCAGTTCACTCACCAAATCAGGCTACAATTTCAGTTTATTGTGATTGCGAGCTACCGGAAGAATATGACAACATGGTACAGTGTGATTATTGTGACTTTTGGTACCACCTGACGTGTGTTGGCGTGGAGAATCCAAGTTTAATGGACAATTGGCTATGCAAGTCATGTTCATCAAATTAAACATTATCATTCCTGACCATAGTGAATTAATATGTAATGCACACCATTAATATTGTTTTGTTTTGTTTTTTTACAATTACATAAAAAAGACAGTAGCTATATTAATAATGTGAAGATGATTTGGCAAAGCTTGTTAATATTATATTAATAAAATATAATCTATTGATACTCTGCAAGTCATTAGCTACACTAAAGTAAGACAAAATAATTTAGCCTTTAATGAAACATTACCTAATAACTTTGACATATTTGACAACTCAATGTTAGATAGCTAGCTAAATAAAATTACTGTAGACTGTACTAAAACATGGCCTTTCAATAGTTACTTTCTAAATCATTTAACAATTATGACATTTAGCTATCCGTTGGTTAAGCTCACATTAAGTATACAGACTGCACTGATTAATAGAAGGTTAACCCCCCTTCCCCCTAAATAGAACTTCATTCACCTGAAGTATATAATACTTACGAGTAGTCCCAACAGCTACTGGCAGAATTTCACGCTTTCTGAAACGGGGCCCAAATCTAACGCAGGGGGGCCTAAACTACCGTTAGAATGGGCCCGGGGGGTCCAAATATACCGGTAGAATGGGCCCGGGGGGCCTAATTTACCGGTACAATGGGCCCCGGGGGGCCTATATTTAGGGGGGCCTAAATTTACATGACACCGGTCAGCGTTAGAAGGAAGGTCGCGATTTTCTATTGTCAGGTCTCAGTAAGTAATACGCTGCTTGAGCTGGGTGGAGTGTCCCTGTAAGAAAGGTTAGAGATGTTTTGGTGACTTTACTTTACTCTGGAGCTGCATATGCGCGTGCAAGTTGAGACTTATGGCTAGCTATACGAAAATGTATTTACTGTTAGCTCTTGTGTATGTAGCTATAGCTAAGATTTGTTAGGTTTCTGTTGCTGGTTAACCTGACCTTTCTTAAGTGATGTAGCTGAAACTTGCTGGTTGCACCAACCATGGGTATTCGCTGTGTGATCTCATTTTTATTACATATGCACTTGTGCAGGGCTGTAACTAGAATTATAGCCATAGGTCATTGCTATACATTTTGGTGTAATTCATTGATCAAGTCATGGACAAGAAAAAATAGCCCTCTAGTTTTGTGAGACAGAAGGCATAGTAGTAGAAGAAACCTTGAATTAATTGTATGATTTAGTTACAGTTTTAGGTGTGCCATAAACTACTCTGACAGAGAGGCAGCTGGATTCACTGACATTTGGTTGCATCAATGCATGTAGAACCCTACCTCCAGAAGGAGTGCTTAAACTGTAGGGCTATTCTGGACAGAGACAGAATTAGTTCATTTATTTCTTTTTAGTTGCATAACTGCAGTAATGTCTATGAACTTATACTTTATTGAAATGGGTATAGCTGGCTACAGGTACATGTGCTCAGTCTCCATGACTGTGTTTTATTCATTTTACATGTGCTGAGTTTCCATGGGAGGCATGACAGTGACAGATAAGCCATACCAGTATAGTATGTGTGAGAGAGCATTCGTACACAAGCAAGACATAGATAGACACAGATGTGTCACCACTCGTTGAAAACATTACAGTTCTGTGATTTAGTCTGTCACTTGTGGCAGAGAAGCATCATCTAATTGGTGGATTTCTTTCAAAGTTCAAGGTATGTGTGTGTATGTGTGTGTGTATACACATGTTTCTGATGTACGGTGAAATGTGCCAGAGATTTCAGTGAGGTCATATGCTCCCTATAGTGAATCTAGTCTAAGAAGGCTATGCTTTATTTGTATATGTACATTGATTTTATCTAATTTTATGGGGAGGGGGGAGGGGGGGGGGGGAGGGGGAGGGGATCCAGACTAACCTCACTGACTTTCCTTCATAATTTCCGTTATAATTATCTCAAGCATTCTTGCTGGAGTTAAAATTCTATGCTGGCGTTTAAGTGTCGCGACCTTTCTTCAAATCCCCTCCAGTCACACTTACACACACATATATACTTGTAACTCTTATTAAATCTCAGCGCACATGCGGGTTATAGTAGTGCGTTTGTCTGCCTGTCTGTCTGTCTGTCTGTCTGTCTGTCTGTCTGTCTGTCTGTCTGTCTGTCTGTCTGTTTGTCTGTCAGCATTCCTTTTCATGAATGCTATATACTGTAGCACGTGTATAATGAATAAAACAGAGCCATGGAGACTGAGCACATGTACACTAGCTATAACGCAATATGGCATTTCCTGCCATACAACCTGTGCTAAATCCAGAGACTAGCCACAGTCTGTATATTTTGATGTAAGTTGGTAAGCTTTTAACAAAAAGTAGTCGTAATAAAATGTTGATGTAATGCCCCCTAGGCATCACGTCACAATCACATGAGCAAATAATTTCTTGCAGCCAGCAGTGTAGTTTGCTTTATGCTCAGGGAAGTTAAACGGAGTTGAAAAAGTGAAGTTTCGCTCTAAAAATGTATACTGGTGAGTATTTCTGGCTAATTTAGATTCTTCTCTTATGAGAATGTACCATTTTTAATGTGTGTGTGTGCGTGTGCCAAAGTATTTCTTGATTGAGCAGCAGTACTGTGGCATCATGCTGTACATCCTGTCAATGGCAATCAGTACTCTTCTTCCTTCAATATTTTTATAGCCTGCCATTTTTTGTTTGTTTGTCTTGTACGACATTGTTTCCTATTTGCGCACTAAGTTGCTATTAACGCATACTAAAATCGTGTCGGGAAGTTGGTGACAAGAACTGATAGCTGCCATTTTCCACTTGTTGCGAAATATGACCCCCAGCTATGCCCTTTTATATAAGACCAGGGTTTCATCCAGGGGGGGGCCAGGGGGGGTTTTGACCCCCCCCAGTCAAAATGCCAGGGGGGGATATCCCCCCCACTTTTTTTACCTACCTATTAAAGTTAATTGCCTACAAAAAAGTCATATTATATTGGAAAAACAATCAGAGTTCAGTATTTTTGCATCACAACAAAATTCGTCTGGGCTTCATCGATTTCCACAGTGACAGTACAGCATCAATCAACCTCGTCAAGTTGTGGGCCTTCTATGGCTATCATCATTAGCTTCGACAGTGAAGAAAGTTGAAGTCTATTACGAAGTCGATTCTTGATTTGTTTCATGTCACTGAATGACCGTTCCACTGTTGCTGTCGACATGGGCAAAACCATAGCTATAGAGAACAAGGTCTTGATATTGGGAAACATCACACATTTTGCCTCACTTTTGAAGAACTGTAATGCTAGTTCTTGAAATGAAAATCCCTTCATTTCTTTAAACAAAAGGGATTTAAATCCTTTCCATTCCAACCTTGTCTCCTGTATGCTGATATCAGCTGGAGCTGAAAATGTCTCTCTATCATATTCAACTGTGGTAGGCTTCCATATTAGTTGAAGTGACCTGACTAAACTATGTGAAAGCTTTATTCCAATGGCTGTGCAGAGGTATCAGCAATCTGTAGCAGCTGCTTTTTTTTTATGCTTTTTTTTATTTTTTCTTGGGGTTGCTAATGGGGATTGATAGCTGTACTTTCAAGGGCAAAAAAAAGTGAAAAGTTTACTCAGAGTATTTCTGCTTAGTTGTGAGATTAGGGAATCTATTATTTTAGATAGCAAAAAGTATTACTTAAAATTGTTACCTAGTCCACTTTAATTTTGACCCCCCCAGACAAAAATTTCTAGATGAAACCCTGAAGACCTCTTTAAAATTATTCATCAATAGTTTTCTTCATTACTATAATTTCCGTAGTTTTTCATGTAAACTATATAATGTGCATATTTTATTATTTTTCTTTCAGACTTTGTATTTTCTGGTAGGTGTGAGCTGGCAATCTACACTTGGATTCCAAACTGGAACACGTGAGCAAATTCACTTCTGATATAATTGATCCTATGCGGTACATTACAATGCAGTGTTGGGTTAAAGTAGTGGGCTTGTTCTTGGCCCACTTTTGTGAGGCCCCAACAGGGCTAGTGATTGTGTTTCTCTCTCTCTCTCTCATATATATACAAAACTCTTCATTGATATTACATGTGATTACAATCATCAATGAGGGGTGGTATGATCTAGCTTTAAACTTGTCTAACTATTCTACAAAAATAGTGCACAATAGACTAGTACCACACACAGCAAATAAGTTAAATATTTATGTTATTTCTGGAACACCAGATCTTATATGACCCAATAATGGCCAGTCTGGTAGTCTCTCTCATAAGAGACTTTGTCACCGTTTTGGACAAACCAACTATTTGTCGTAATTGACTGAATCCACTAATGTTGGGTAAGCCACGAGATTCTACCTCAATTGTCAAGAAGGTAGTTTCATATCCAGACCCTTTGATGCGGGACACTAGCTCATGATATTTCACTTTTTTCCTTTTAGCTGCTTCTTCAAGGAGTGTATCGAAGGGTATTGTTAACTCCAGTAGTGTTACAGACTTGGTTGTGTCATTCCACAATACCATGTCCGGTCTTTGATCAGTAGCTGCAAGATATTGTGGGAAGCTATATTCAGAGCCTAAATCTGTGGTGGTCTCAAATCCCTGTGGTAGATTTAGAATGATAGTCCTGCTGATCTCTGCAAGGACAAGGTCATGCCTTTCATTGTACCTTCTTAAATTGAGAGCCACTTCACAGTTGTTCAGTACGTGAAGTAAAGTTTGTTTTTCCTTTTTGCATAGAGGACAAATAGGGGTTTCTTTTTTCCCCCAAAGGTGAAGGTTTGCATTATGTGGAAGAGTGTCATGGGCTGCATTTAACACAAATTTCCATTCATTTTCAGGAATCGTATTTAGTGTCTGGGCCCAGATCTCTGCTGCTCCTTCCTTGCTCGACTTAATCATGCCCCCCTGCCTTGGTAAATTAAGTACTGTCGACATGCGCGATGTTATTGCTTGTTTCACTACAGCATTCCTCCCAGCACTTGTCAGTCCTTTTCTAGTGCAAGATGGCATTTCCTGCATTGTATTCCTCACTATCACTTCAGGGCAAAACGTCACTCTTTTGGAGTTCTCTTCTGCCCTTAGACCATCTTCTGCCACTCTGCGCACACAGGGATCTGATGAAGTCAGTAGTTGAGCCTGTCGTGAAACTTGTAACTTTTTGTACAAAGTTAAAAGTGATGGTAATTCGAGACCTCCTTCTCTTTTGGGGAGATAGAGAATGCTGGTGTTTGCTGACTTGGCTAAACCTGACCACTTCTGGCAGTAGCTTCCAGTTCTCGCTCAATCCAAGTACTTGAAAACTGAAAGATGGTCAGGGGCCAGTTGAGACGTGGACAGACACCTAACTTATATATCATCAACTTCTGCCTCCTGGTAACTCCTATCTTGTCCACAATGGTTAGAAGAGAGACTAACTTTTCCTTGATTCGTATTTTGGACTGCACTGAAGTATTCGGAATATGAATTGGTAGTCCAAGAAATTTGATGGTGTTGTTGCCAAGGAAGGGTATATTTTGACCAGACAAAGTTAACTGAGGGTTGATAGAATGCCCAGTTGATCCCTGAAACGATGTAGCACTGCACTTAGGAATTTTCGCCTTCATCCCTGACCAATTCAACCATTGTTCAGTCGTATTCAACAGTTGTTGGCACGCTGCTGGTGAGTTACCCACTAGGCAAGTGTCATCTGCATATTGTAAGATGTTGATAGAATACCTGGTGTTGCTGATCTTGTAGCCCAGTTCAGGTTTGTTCTTCACAGTATCCACCAACGTGTTGATAACTGTGTTGAAGATTACAACTGACAGTGGATCTCCCTGATAGACTCCAATCTTCAGTGGTATACATGGGGTACACCAGTCATCAGTCAATACCATAGCTGATAAACCCGAGTAGAGACTGTCTACAATAGAGCCGAATTTGGAAGGTGCATGATAGTGGCTGAGAGAAAATTGTATTAACCCTTTCACCGGTAAATTTTTAAAAAGAAAATATGTAAATAGATTTTAAAAATCATAACAAATTAAACATTGAAAAAAGTACCTAGCAACCATATATATTCATGTAGCATAATAGTTAGGGATTTTGAAAAACCACATATATGTTGCCTAGCAACAAACCACAAAAATTTAATTAACGTTTCATAATATTTACTGAATTATTTTAATATAAAAGTGATAATATGTTGATTATACAATTATATTTACATCTAGGATTGAATTATATATTTATAATAAAAAATCTAAAGTTTTACAAAAATGTTGCTTATAATAAAAAATCTGTAACAGTATGATACTTCAAAAAACAGTTACGTTAGGTGCAACACATAAATGGACCTTGCAAAAGGAGCATTGAATACGAGATTCGTGTCGGTTTCCAGGACGAGATGTATTTCTTTTCTTTCAAATAGAAGAACATGCACGTCTACCTCGTTCATGTTTACCTCGTCCTCGTTCACGTCCACGTCCAAATGTCGGGTCTCCATGACAACTGATTTCATCTGAACTGCTTGCACGTCCACTTGAATTTGAAGATATTTCATCTTCACTTGTATTGTTTACAACTACAAATTGCAAACATAAAAATTATTTGAATTACTTATGTTTTTTGCCTGAACATTCTTCTTGATAAAATGTACTCCTAAATCACACATTGATCTCTAATATTGAGTTAGCTGTGATAGCTATCATTAGCTAGTGTTGAATCAGTGTTTGTTGCTATCATTGCAGCTAATATGTAAACTGCATAACCTAGCTTACTATACTCTATTAGCTAAACCTAGAACTAACTATCATTGCATTGCTAAGCACAGCTATCTAAGACATTCCCAGTGTTTATGACTCACCTTCAGCATCTGAAGATTCAGACCCATTGCTAGTGCTATCATCAGAAGAATGCACAGCATCTTCTAAAGCTTCCACTTCCCTAGAAGTAACTGTTGGAGATCCAATGAAAGCAAAAATATCTGTACTGCTCTCTTGCAAGTTCCCTTCATCGCTCTCCGCTTTAGATAATCCAAACTCATCGTCGAACAACGAACTAATAACACCGTCCGCAATCAGCCGCGAAACCATGCTACTGCTGATTAGGCTAATAAAATTTGACGGAATACTACGTAACGGTTTCCTTAGTTACTGTATACCTGCGCGTTAATAAAAATTATATGCAATAAAGCTAAGCTTAAGCTCTATTTTGGTGTTTAAAACAAGTCGATAGTGTGAGCGGTTCATTTTTTATAATTCTTTTTGTGTCGATGGGTACCTCGACCGCCATATGGCGGTTATACCGGTGAAAGGGTTAATGAATGGTCCACACTCCCATATTCATTAGCCAAGTCCAACCAGGCCACAGCGATGGATCTATGTCTGCTCCTAGCTTCTTTCAGAATCCTGGCACGCTTACAGTGGTGTTCAATGCAACCAGGAGTAGCTGGCATAAAGCCCTTCTGAAGACAACTGTCTAGGTACTCTCTCTCTCTCTCTCTGAGAGAGAGAGAGAGAGACACACACACACACACACACACGCACACACACACACATCCACACACACGTACATTGAAACAGCCTAGTTCCAAGGGTTAAATAACTGCTTTCCTTAGATAGTATGATATTGTGTTTAGTGGTGTTATGTACAAGGTTGGCCATCAAGTGTACATACGTATATCCAAGTATACTAGTGGTGCGCTCGAATAGCGCAAATACATGGCCAGCGAGCAGACTCTTTTTACAGGAAAATAGGACAGAAATTACATCTAACTGTAGTGCACAGTGTAACCCTTTCCATTATCAGTTAGCATCAGAGAATCTAAAGTCTCTGATCCCAGACTAAGGAAGTGGGACCCATGTGTAGTAACAATAACAGAATTACCTGAATAAACTTCGAAAGCAGTGGCAAAGAAGCGCAGCTTGACAAAGACTTCACAATTGTTTCAAGAAGAGAGTAGCTATAAACTTTTTGGTTGAAACGTTGCGTAAGGCAGTGCAGCGATTCTCCGCGCTAGTTAATTGAAAAATACTGGAACTGTGAACGCTTTACCTAACTTACGTAATTAGAAACGCGGGCGAAATATTTTGACGTACGTATACATACTTATATATATCTGAAATCTCAATTGAACACGACTGATAGTCAGCTTCGCTCGCTTCGCTCGCTCGCTGAATAACAGATGTCCTCGATTTTCGATTGTGTTACCCATGATAGTGTCTCACTCACCAATTTACTTCCAAAATTTGTGGGAGGGGGATGGTGGGAAGACTCAGGGCCAAAATCACAAGGATGCAGCCATGCACACACAAACAAACACACATTTTGCATATAATCCCTACTATGTAATTTACCACTTCAACTTTGAAAACAATACATCCCCGGATTATCTGTGGATGCCAACCTATATAATACCCCCTTGGCAGAGTATCCACGGATTCCCCGGATACTCTGGACATCCCCGGATTATCTGTGGATGCCAACCTATATAATACCCCCTTGGCAGAGTATCCACGGATTCCCCGGATACTCTGGACATCCCCGGATTATCTGTGGATGCCAACCTATATAATACCCCCTTGGCAGAGTATCCACGGATTCCCCGTATACTCTGGACATCCCCGGATTATCTGTGGATGCCAACCTATATAACACCCCCTTGGCAGAGTATCCACGGATTCCCCGGATACTCTGGACATCCCTAGACTATCCGTGGATGCTAACCTACAATAATACAATCTTGGCAGAATATTTACGTATAAATATCCCAGGTACTCTTTGTAATGCAAATTAATCCTTTTTTGTGGAGTACTTGTTTCCTATCATTCAAAGTCTGATTAGTAGCACATTGCTATGCAATTGTGTAGCGACAATAATATGTTACCTCTTCCAATTATGTTGGTCACAAAGATAAAGTATATAAAATATAAAATGTTCTCTACTCATATGGCGAGTGATTCTTGAGTACTTGGATAACCATGAAAATATTTGTTCACAAGCCTCTGTATCGACCTACGCACAGTAATGATACAAATTCATTATGATGTCATCACTAGCATAAAATATCACACAATAATAAAACAAAAAAATCCTTTAACGGAGTAAGTTTTTAATAATTGCTAATTAATTTCTTTAGCTTTTTAAAGCATTATTTATTGTAAATGGTTGCTAACCCTCTTACTGGCAATTTTATGACAACCAGATTGGTAACTTATTAACCTTCAGTGTGCATGCATGAGAGGATTATAGTAGTCGTCCTGTTTGTCTGTCTGTCTGTCACGCTCTGATATTGGAGATTACTGACAATTAACCATTGATTTAGGTATGAACTTATTCAGAATGAAGATTTAGGACCTTTCATTGTGCTTTATTTTTATTTATTTTTTATTATTTTTTTATTTTTATTTCCGGGCTAATTGTTGAGAAAATGCGAAGCTTTCAGCTCTGTGAATGTATTAACTTTTGTGGGTAATGCCACCTACCATCACGTGAGCAAATAATTTCTTGCAGCCAGCGGTGTACTTTGCTTTATGCTCAGGGAAGTTAACGGAATTGAAAGAAGTGAAGTTTCTGGTCTGTTTAGCTTCTTCTCTCATGAAGACGGTGTTTGCATGTACCATTTTCATTGATTGGGCTATTTTGATGCCACCTCATTAAAATAACTAACTGTTTAGTAGCTCTGAGGGTTCGCACCTTTGGTGTTTCATTAATGAAGGAATATTTTAATTTTAATTAGTTTCTGTTAAGGTAGACAATGAGATGGATTGCTACCATCTAATTTATTTTAGACGGTCACGCTAGAATTTTAAGCTTCAGGGTGGATCAGCACATTGTAATAACAACATGTTTTTGTTAATTCTAAATAAACAAATAAATAAAATACCAATCTCTATAGTTTAATTACAGAAAGTACTAAGTCATAGCAACATAGCAGCACCATATGGCACAGGGTATTTTTTTTTTCAGGAGGGAAGTGGGGGTGGGCATGTTCATTTTCTTTGTTGTCCATATGGCTTAGGGTTATTCTATATCATCATCATTAGACCAGTTTTTGGGTGATTCAATGTTTCATCAAGTGAAAAAGTTCCTTTTATCCTAAACAATTTCTTGAGTCCAGAATTTTAATCATCATCTGTGAGAAGCTTCATTTGAGACTGGAATTGACACACAGATGTTGGCCAAAATAATAAAGTTAGGAAACAGCTTTCAACATGTCATTTTCAAGAAGGTCACTCATACTTGCAACTGCTAAATGACCCCACTGCTAATTTGTAAACAGGTGACTGGACTGAATGTACTGCTCCTCCCTATTCTCAAACCACTGCCAGCCTGGCTGTAAACACCCAGCCAATTGGAATTGGTAGAGATTACAACTAAGTGACGATTAATTAAAGTTTATTTTAACCAGTAAATTATCCTCCCAAGTTTTTTAGTGGGCTTATTTTTATTTTACATTTAATGAATTGTTAACAATTAACTAACCCCTTAGGAAAAAATAATAGATAAAAGCATGGGTGAAAATTTTTACTCAAAAGTGTTACAGAATTATAATTATAAGGAATGTTCGCAATTGTGCTTATACCTTGCTCTGACGCAGTTCTTCCTGTAATAAATTAATTGAAACAAGTGAACTTAAATAACTTAAAAACTGCTGGAAGAAAGATATTCAATGGGATTTGTATCCAGACATCATCAAAAAGTAATATAGAATCAGCAAGTAGTTTATCAAATATTTTATGATCATAGCAGGTTTGATGTCATCAGTGTGGGTTTCTAACAATACCATTAGAAGGTGGTATCTGAAACGGCCGTGCCCGGTATTTCAAACTAAGTATAATACCATCCAATGACAGCTTCTGGATATTTCATGTGCTGATGATTTACTATCTGGTATGTAATCATAGGTTAACAGTGTACATCATGTGCTAGCATTGGTATTGTTTCTTAGATAGTTTGTGTGTGCCTTCTACCAATAAACGTAGTTAAAGGATACCTTATTCATACTGTGCTGTAGGGATGCTATCGAAGTCTCATGGCCAAATATTAAGGGTTGCTGCTGTGACGCATGTACTTTTTCACCTTGAAACCCCTCAAACAGTTAGTGAAAAAATTTCTGAGAAAGCATTACTGGCAGCACTGGACTTTGTGGAGCTATGTAACCAACATGCAGCTTTTTTGGCTGGAAAAGGACTAATTGAAGATGAAATAGAAGCATTGAAAGATCAAGAGGATGGACTCTGTAGTAATTACTGCTAAAAGGTATTATATTTCTGAATATGTGAGAAAATACAACAACAACAACAACGTAATTCATAATGATTGTCCCTAACTTATGATAGAGAGGATGCTAAAATATTAGTAATACCGTAATCTAAATATGCTTTACAATCAATACAAAGTGTACCAAATGCCAATCTTTGTATTGAGACGTACACACATATTGTACACACACACACACATACACACATTAATTGATATTTATATCTCAGAGGCTACAAATACTTCATCAGGAGATGCAAAAGTAAGATCTAATGCTACATTTTCCTTACTTCTTCCTGGGAAAATACTAAACCTTACAGTAATTAGTCAACTGAAAAAATGTCGAGGCAGAGGGAATAAACCAGCAGCCAAGGAATGCTGGGAAATGCTTCATGATGCTGGCCTTGGTACTCTAAGAGAAAACAAAGCTCTTCGTGGAACTGATTTAGTAAGTTCTAATTTGATTACTACCAAAATTTACTATTTTGTAATTTTTAGTTATATGAATTCCACAAGGGAGACATTCCACTGGATTCTGTCAATTAGTAGAAAAACTGACATCTTTCAGTGTACTTAACTTGGATTAACATAACTGAAATTGCTACACATCAATCAATGAACACTAATTTATTCGTGATTAAACCTACAAACAAAAAAATAAATACTAGTTATGAAGCCTATCATATTCATCGCTAACTACATAGGTTGGCATCCACGGATAATCCGGGGATGTCTGGAGTATTCTGGGAATCCGTGGACACTCTTCCAAGGGGGTATTATATACATAGGTTGGCATCCACGGATAATCTAAGGATGTCCAGAGTATCCGGGGAATCCATGGAAGGACACTGGACAACTGACGGCGTTCTTGGACAACCCTCTGAACTGCAACACCATCTCTGCTGTAGGACTACACCACACTACTACTTCTTTGACTGGGATGAGGATTCATTTCTCCATGTGATCAGTGTATCCATCATGTAGTGAGGTCGGTACACAGATGCATGGATGAACTGTGCAAAGATTGAAGATACAAGCTGTTAATCATTCATTTTTTCATTTTTTCATTTCATTATTATTTTTTGATAGATATTTTCTTGTTGCTTGTTGGTTTTCTGACCCCTAGAGTGTTTGTGGCTATATCATAGTTACTAACCATCCTGGTGTTGCTGGGATGCTCCCAGCTTTCTTTGGCTAAATTGCTCAGTACTGCTAAAATTTTTAACCCTTTTCTTCAGCAGTTGTGCATGCCAGGTTAATTACTATCAGTTTCCCCCGCATAGCGAAATACAGTTGAAATAAAATATTGTAGTAGATATATTGTAGTAACTTAAACTTGAGTAATATTAATAATTCATACGACGTCTCAGCGCTTTCCTCGTGATTGACTAAAATGAAACTATATCCATCGTTGTCAGTGTCAGTGCAAAGGCTTAAATGTTTATTGATGGGCGTAGTGGTTGTGGGTCTGTTCCTTTCTTTTTTTTCCTATTATTATTGAGAAAATTGGCAATTCACATGATTTTTTAATGTTAGAGTCATTTCACATCAACAGATCTGACAACATCAAAACACAAACATGTGGCCTTTTGAAAACATAACATCAAATTCTATTACTCTTGAATTGATCACAAACCTAATCAGTGAATCTGACTGTGGCTGTATGCAATGGCTAACTGGCATTTCGTCTAATAGCATTATTGGAATGAGGATAAATGGGGATCACTTCATTAGCTGTTCAAAAAGTGAAATCATTGATAAAATAATTTTATTGGGATTGGGAAGCATCATAGCCAATACATAGCACAGCATGGTAACATTAAGTGTGTATCAGATGTTGTCTGTTCCCCTCACTTTTTTCTGCTGAAAATGCTGATGTGACACAGAGACAGTAACATCTACTGTAAGTGCCATTAGGACCTAAATCGGGAAGTTGGAGTCAGTACTAACCTTCTAGAAGTATATTCAATATATAGCACATGCCATTTTTTGATAGCATTGCAAGATAAACTAATTGTGCATTATTCATGGCTGATCACAAAATGTGCTTGAGTAATCAATATATTCAAGGTTGCTGGCTACATCATTGCTCATGTATAATTTAATCATGGGTGATAGATTTGTTGTTTCATATTGCCTAGAGTGCCCACAATGTGAGTGATGAAGAGTCAGTAAGAGCAGTACATCAATAGCACTAAATAAAACATCTCGTACATTTTTATGCTTTTATAATGTTTTCCTTGACAATAAAATCTTACAAGAAACATTTTCTTCGCAACAACAATAGCAAGTTAGTCATTATATATTGCTTGATTATGAATATAATAATAATTTTAAAAAACTTAAACAATTACTTATATCAAATTGTTTAGATTTTTTTAATTTTCTGTAGAATCATAATTAGGATAGTACTTGGACAATGTAAATTGATGGATTCTGTCCCAGTAGATGACTGCTAACCCATGTGACTTTACATTCACTTCATACACATCACTTCAAGTGAACATGTGTGTCTATGTGTAGAATAACACCTTCCCTAAACCACAATAACAAGTTAGCAGCTGTATTTTAACCATACAACCAATGTTGTGGCCTATGCTCCCAAGATCCTAGACAAACACTTTGGAAGTTTCAAGGGTCACTTGGATTCCACTTACCTTGGATTGTCTCAAGTGAATGTGGTGGTGTGGTTTGTAGTGGCAGTTTCTTCTTAACTCACCTCACCCTCAGTGGTGTAACCATAAGGCTTAGAAAAAAGTAATTGTGATTGTGAAGTTTATCATGCATTTGTAAATCAAGCAAGACATTATTGTACACTTACATTCTTGTGCTATTTTGCAATTTAATAATTATTTTAATTTATTTTAGTTCTGCTGTATTATTCATGTAATAGAAATGAGTAACCACAAGGTCAAACATGGTAAAAAAGTGAATGTAATTACAATTATACTTCAAATGTGTAAGCTTCAAGAAAATCATCAAACCTGTGATATTGGGGCTATGTTTGTAGTTTTATATAATTAAAAATAATTCAAAACGGAGTCTAAAATTCCTATTGCATACTAACAATTTTAAATGCAGCACATATAATAAGCACTCGGTCAGGTCTCACTTTCTCATCAGCAGGGCACTCTTTGTAGTTGAAAGTAGCGGAAGGTGCACAAAGCATGTATCTTTTGATTAGGCAAATGCTTTAAATTTGTCATGGTGCTGAAGGTTAATGATTATAACATACATGTTGTACTGGGAGGAGCCAGTAGACAGACATGCACAATAAACCCACATGCTATGAGATCATGTGCAATTTACCAAGACAAGGTAGTGACAGTCCGTGAATTAGGCAAACTAGATAGTAACAGTGTGGATTAGCACTTCTCCTGCCATTGCATACAAGTGTATGAGGTTGAAATAATCAAGATCATGTATCTTATACACTCACTTACAAATATCATGTGTACACACACGCACACACATATACACACTGATACTTTTGTTAATCTACAGTAATACTAGTTATTGGTTCATTCAGTGAGAAATGTTAACATATCAGGGGCAGATCTAGGAGTTTACATGGGGGGAAGGGGAGCTCTTTAGTATGACTGTCCAGCTGATAAAATCAAAAGGAAAAATTAAAACTAAAAACACAATTAATATACAAAAGTTTTGTTATCCAGAATAAAGAATATGAGTGAAAAAGGTCTTACATTATGATAAAAGTTAAAACTGATATTTCAGCTGTGAAAATTATTTATGAAGACATTTCTAGTTAATTTTAAATTATACCATGAAGAAAAATTGAATACGCAACAACCAATAAAATATGTTTACAATGATAAATGCTAAACTTGCTTGCTTTGGCATTACTATGAACTTGGTCTTCCGAATTATTATACGGATGAAAGTAAAGTCCTGACTCAGCATATCATGAGTATCGGTACATTCATTAGAAGAACGCAATTACTAGAGGCCGAGGGAAAAAAGGACAATAAACAAAAAGTTATTGCTATTATTATACACTACAGGTCAGTAGCAAAATACGGGGTCATTCTGAAAAGGGGGGGGGGGGTTCATACGCGTTCGACACCAGTCGAGTCCCTCCCCCCTAAATCCGCCCCTGACATGTAATACATGTACATGTGCAGCACGCATGATCTCAAAACATCCACTCAACATCACTGACATTACGACAGGTAGGAATATAGTAAGTATAAGTGGACTTATCATTTTGCCAAACATCAATGAACTCGGGGTGGGAGGGGGTGGGCACTATGTATCACACGTTCCAATTTACTCTCATGAAAAACACTTAATCTGCATAGCGTATGTCTCCCTGTCTTGGGAGGGGGGGGGGGGGTAGCGGCATATCCCCCACTTCTATCACCCCTGATATGTGTGAAACCCAAATCACTGCAAAATATCCCCACAGCTTCTTTTTTAATAAGATAACAATTTTGTATATTTTTATTACAAAGAAGCAAACACTATTTGAGAATACTTATTAAATATGATATATTGGTCTAATGAATGTGAAGTAGTTTACATTACGCTAAACTTCTTTAGATACATAAGTTGAAATTTTGTTACTTTTCAGTCACTATAAATTATTACATTTCTCAGATTAAGATATACATCAAGTTCAATTAAGTATTCTTCTAGTGAGTGGAATACAAACTATGGCATTGTCTTCACCGTAATCAAAGTTAATATTTTGTTGAATAGTCGCACAACGAGACATTATTCGACAAAGGGGCATGAATGAAGCTTCAGAATCTTCTTCAAATAGTGTAGCTGATACTGTTATGGAGTTCTTGAACCAATTTTTTCTTGGATGATCTTCATACCACTTTATTTTGGCCAGTATATGTGTGTGTGACTCACATTATTAATCACAGGAGTATGTAAAATAAAGTATTCTATATTGCCACAACGAATATCTACTACACTACACTGCCGACCAATTATGGTGCCAGAGAGTCCCGGCCACATAGCAGAAACTGTGCTTGATCGCTGTGATCGACTCTTAAGGGAGGTAAAGAGCTGTCCAAAAACTTCAACTTGAGAAAATTCCTCGTGTCTCAATGGTACTTGAGTGATTGAGTCAGCTGTATACAGTTTGCAATAAATATTGTATAAAAGAGATCGCATCTCCTCTTTAAAAAATTTTTCACGCAACGGTGGTATAACTTCATGCCACTTACACTTGGTAGCACAAATTTCTCCTGGCAAGCAAAATATGTTCTTTTCATATTCTAAAAGAGATTTACTGTCAAACAATCTGCTGGTATCTTCCAGCAAGGAATAGTTGTTTTTAATGGATTTGAAACATTTGTGCAGCTCTGTACACTGTGTAAGCTGCAAAATGTCAGTGGCATTTAATTTCTGCATTAAAACAAACTTTTCCATAACTGAACTTCTGGAGCATGCCAATTTTTTTGAAATGATTCGAGAATACCATTGTATCTTTCAAATGAAAAACACCAGAAAGAGAACACAGGTCCTAAATCTTGAATGCATTCACGTAGATGTGCATGAAGATGCATGTTTGGTGTTACAGCATGACGCCCAAAAATATCTTCAAACATTTTACAAAACTGTATAATTAACTCATCAGCTTTCACTATTTCCTCATTATTAATAAATGGCCGACAAAAAAGTGAGCATGACCGGGAAAACACGCACCACATATCATAGTGTTCAGAAGGCAATATATTCTTTAAGACAAAAGGAGAGTACACTGTTACCCACAGCATCCACTGCTCCAGTATTACCCACAGCATCCACTGCTCCACTATTACCCACAGCATCCACTGCTCCACTATTACCCACAGCATCCACTGCTCCACTATTACCCACAGCATCCACTGCTCAGCAGTAAATCCTGAAAATGCTGAAGCAATTTTTCCAGGCAGTCTCCCGATACGAGCAGGAACTAGTACAGAGTCAATTTTTTCCTGAATTTTAATGAAATCAGATTCACACATGATCCCACTGCCTTTCCATAATGTGGTAACATGCTTTGCAGTCCCTAAAAACAAGTTATGCATGGGATCTATCATATGACATCTCACTATGTTAAAGTATGGCAAACGCAACAATTCAGAGTAACGTAATCCAACTTTACTTTCAATGGCAGTCCGTGCTGTTTTTGTAACAGCATTTTTAGCTAACAATGCGTTTTCATAATGTGTTTTCATATCTCGAAGTGGCCACATTTCCCTATCAAACCCCCCATAATCTGTTGCCTCTGAAAAGACAGAAGTTGGAAAAGCTTTCATACATTTAGAACATCCATGTCTAGCCTTGAACCCATAGAAGCCACATATTTTCCTGGTCGCTGGAATATCTGAACTGATACATGCTAATGCAACCCGAACACTGCGAACACCTAGTGTAGAATTAGGAGCTTTTATTTGGGTACCCTTCCATAATTCTATGAGTTCATCTATCATTGGCTTCAAAAAAGTGTTTATGGTGAGTTTAGGCTCATGTGGACCAGGAATTGTACCAACAATTATAATGTTTTCTGGTTTAAACCGTAATGTTCTAGGCAAATTTTGAACTACTACATACAATACTCCAACACTATAAGCTGTATGTTTATAGGGTCTGAACCAATCAATGTTAAGCATTAGAAGAAGATTTCCAGGAATGTGTACAAAATCTTTCCAATCTCTCCATAACCTACCGTCATAAACATCTGTCCTGAAATTCAAATCACCACTGCTCAACTCACACCAAGACTCACAACTTTGAAAAAATCCTGGACGAGATGCAAGTTGTTCTATGGAAGCTTTAATGCTGTTGTACAAGTAAAGCTTTTTTGGAACAAGTTTGTAAGTTGTTCCTATCTTTACAGTTTTCATTATATCCATTCCACATTCTTTACGGCGTGATTTTTGAGGGTGAGATGGAAATTCAATGAAGTTGCACTTTCGGTTTTTCTTAGAATTTTGAAACCCAGTAATTATGCATTTGTCTTCCTCATAGAGTGAACCACAAGCAGGTCACACACAATAACGTTTTAGCATGTTAGTGAAATTTATTTCCTTTATCAACGAGTAGATAGTTTTATGGAAGATTAAGGCAAAGTCTTTGATGTTTGCATTTGGCACAATAGTAGACAAAAAAAAAAGGAGGAAATAAAATTTAATAAATGCCGAACACCTCTGTCAGAAATTCTATAACAAAGTTGAAAAAAAAGAATAAAGTAGCTCAATATAAACTGAACATTTTTTAGATTATCTGACATAGATCTTATTTCTCCATCATTGTCAGAATCAGAATCTGCTTCCCATATTTCAGGAGCTAACTCTACCTCTGATTGTTCCTCAACTGAAGAATCACTTAGCTCAGCAGGGTCAAGGGAATCCTGGCAAACGGTTACACTATCCAAACCTTGATCAGAAGTAGTAGCATCATGGATATCACTTGCCAAATTGTCTAAAGAATCTGAACTTCTAGATGTGTACTGGCATGATCTTGTTTGGGTGTGTCTAGAAACAGCAGAGTAGGAAAGATTTTCTTTGCACAAAGGGCACTGCAATCTGGGACGTTTGGAAGCCATAATAAATTGAAGCTGTAAAAATTAATATTATACAAAACTTGCGGTTGCATTTTTGTTCCGCAGTATTTAATTAAAGAACAGAGAGCTCGCGCGTTGGAGCGAGAGACACTTGTGAAGTGAGAATTGGCGGGCGAGACGAGTCTTATAGAATATCCTTGTTCCTTCGTCCCTCTCATTTACGTAGCTTGATCTCTAGCGATCTCAAGTCCAGTGAGGGGATTGAAAAAGTGCAATGATGTTTCGCGGTGTTCCCTCGGGAAGCTTTTATGGAGATAGCTCCGGAGAAAGAAATGGCACGCCTTCGAGAAGGAGAATTAACGAGTAAGTGGTTCGGCTAGAATATTAAAGATTTTTTTTACAACGAATTGCATGCTGGTAAGGCTACTCCAGTAAGGCTTGAACTTTTGGTGTGATCGAACCTGCTATATGCCCTGCAGAGTTAATGGTTTCAGACAATTCTGGAGAATGCATTTGTCCCATTATCAGTTTTATACTTCTTTTTATTTTTGTTCACATAGATGAACGCAGAATATATTTCAATGATTGTGTTATTTCTATGTCTTTCAGTTAGAGTGCCAATGTGTATGGTTTACTTGTGCTTGGATACTATAATAATTACTGCAATAACAGATTTCCCTTTAAGTTTAACAGCTTTCTTCTTGATTCAGCAATAATAATAATAATAATAATAATAATAATAATAATAATAACTAGTGGTGTGCTTGAGCACAAATGGCGAGCGAGCCTAAAGACTATACTATTTTTATTGACTTCTAACACTGAAGCTACTGAAAATAAGGTCAAGTTTTTAAATTTAGCATACAGGGTAAAGGGATTTCAGTGCCATAGTAACAACTCTCTACAATGCTTGAATGAAGGGAAAAAAACAAACAACAAAACAATACACGTATTTAAAAGTTTTCTTTGTGATATTCTTTAGCTAAGTAGTGGTTGTAACCACACAATGCTTTGACAGCTGGACACATGCACCTACACAGACTTACTTCGCAGTATCTAGTGACAATGTATTTTCAGGTAAATACTGTGCGCAGGCTTATAACCATGACAAAGAGCGCATTGACTTACCACCGCCACTAACTCGAATAGAAATGAGTCCCTTAAGTTTCAAGTTTTAACTGTACCGCAAAAGAATTCAAAACGGTAAACAATCAATTTCTAGGGTGATACAGGTACTGATCGATAAACCAGAGGATTCTGTTTAGTGCAATTTGGGACGGGGTCGACAACCGAACTAACACAAAAACGCGAGGGTCAAAGTACAAAAATGCCTTACGTACGTCCATACATATATACAAATAAACTAGTGGTGTGCTTGAGCACAAATGGCGAGCGAGCCTGATAGTTAGGTAACATACAATTAAGTTTTGTTACTATGTTTTGGCTTAGTTCATGCAAACACTATAATAGCAGTTATGACCTTTTATTTCAGCAAACAAATACAAAACCACTCTCTTACCTGATTAATGGTAACTGTTGTAGTATCAAACATCTGCCATTGTGATAATCTGAATCACCAGTAACTCTTGAACAAGCTCAGCTACGATAAAAAATAAACCAGTGTTATTATTTGTAATATTTTAGCCAACAAATATGGAATTACTACTTACCTCATTCTTGAGTATTGATAACTTCTGTAGTATCAAATTGAAGTTACTTTGACCATCTGAATTACCTTGAATTCTTGACAATAAGCTCTCACCTACAAAAACAAAAGACAATCAATTTCAGCACACAAATACAAAATTACTTTCTTACCTCATTTTCTTGAGCAGTGGTAAGTTTTGTAGTACCAAATTTGAGTTATTCTGACTACTGTTGACAACAAGCTCTTAGCTATAAAAAAGAAAGGCCAGAGTTATTTTTGCATATTTAGCTAACAATATGGAATTACGTACTTACCTCAGCATCCCTCGAGTAGTAGTAGCTTCCTTAACATTAATACGTTATGTGCTTACATACGCTTTTCAGAAGTAGTGATAGCTCTCTTAGTACAGACTACAGGTGGCTCTTGCATAGTTGCCAACTTTCTAAAATGAAAAATCGGGATAGGCCACATCCACTAATTAACCATCATGAATATCATTAAGATAGTATGTCATGGATTCTACAAAAATAGCCTGGCTATTTATAGCTACTTGTGTTCCACCATACTCTGGATCCTGAATATCACTGAATAATCACTAACCTCCTTGAGAAGACTTCAGGCATTCTTGATTCACTCACCTGTACCAAATGATGAACTTTTGCTGTTGTGATATTATTTCATACAATAATATTTTATTCTTTATTTCAGTGTTTTCAACCAAGTTTATATGAAAAATGTTTTATAGTGGTAGATATGCTGTACAGATAGCTATACCACTACACAAACCACTGATATCAAGCAGACTACTTGCAGACTATTGTGTGCAGCTGCTGGCTAATAGCTATTAACCCCCTTTGTTGTATGGAATCAGTATTTGGCGTTACGCGGACCACGGGTACTCGATTTCGAGTATTTGGCCGATAATCGGTTAACTCTATCCTGACTTGCTGACTGTGCAGCTCTCTGTTGTGGCGGTGGTCAGGTGTGTGGCCTTATGTAACAATTTCTGGAAAAAGTTATGTGGGCTTATGTAAGAATTCCGGGAAATCCTATTGCAAGTAAGTAAACCGGGCGGGATCCGGGAAAGGCTAAAAAATCCCGGCAAAACCGGGATAGTTGGCAACTATGCTCTTGACAACTAACACAAGCTGCACTTAGCCGGAAAAACGGCGAAGTTTTGAATTTAACTCTGGTAAAGGGTCTTCAATGCCGCCGTAGTCTGGACGAATCAACTTTTTGTTTCTTGAAAAGCAAGCGTTTTCGCAGGAATTTTCTCACACTTTGGAGCTTAAGTATAAAGTAAGGTTTGCTTAATGCTGTAGTTTCAGAACAAACTGGAGTCAAGCCTAAAAAGACGTGTTTTTTGGGAGAAAAAAGTTCTCGACGCGCGCGTTCAAAGAGCATACGTACCATCCATACATACATACATATAGTCAAGTGGATTTGGGGGAAATATTTAAGGTATTGTTACTGACTGGACAAAAGCTTAATATTCCGCACTGTGACTCCTTATAGTCTATTAAACCTTTTCAGAAGGGGTGCCAAAAAAAATCATTATGACTACTGCTGTACTTGGTATCAAACCAAACTAACTTTTAGTCAAATAATTTGTGATATGCGCAAATAGTTATATTTTCGGGGATAATGTATTTGCATGCACGAAATTAAAATCCGCGAAAATAATTTAAAAATCCATGTGGTGACAGAAACCATGGATTGGAAGTGCTGTGTTGTTTGTGGTGGTGAAGGTGATCTGAAATGCCCTGCTGCTTGCTTTCAAGGCAATGGACAAGAAATTTATGCTAGTTTTTTAGAAGCTGAAGAGTTCAAAGACCTTCAATGTTTACCAGCAGAAGTAAAATTCAGTGATGCTGAAACCTTTATGACTAACAAAATGTAGTTTAACGTAGTTAACGAAGATGTAGCCCACACATCACACATGCCCAGGTAGAGGTCGGCAGAGGACCTGTGAGTACGGCGACCATGCGCTAAGTGGTCATGAAGCAATGGCACGGGGCACCAGTATATTAGTCCTGATAGCTAGCAGCTACTGATAGCCACTGTTCTCAGTGCTGGTAGCCCTAACCTAGCAGCTACCTGATACCGCTAGTTTGCTGGGGGCCCATGAGTTTACAACTTGCAATTCTCATCAGGTAAAATAGTATGTCAAATGGCTGTTCCACCACTGGCACTATTAGCTCTCTAAGGATGGCTGCTCATCAGTGGTGGTATTATTGGAATAGTAAATATATTGGTGACCGTCTATAGGAAAACCAGGCACAACGCGGCACCTTCGAATTTTTTTTTTTTGCACTTACGGAGTTGTCGGCGTCCAGATATTGAGCTCTCCAAGTTTTATCGTCGCAGCTTTAGTCGTTCCTGCTATAATTGACCTAACGGTTCCCTTCCGTAGGCTTGAAACAATACATTTTTAAGAAATCGATCGATCTTTTCTCGATATTACGCACGCCGCGTTGTGCCCGGTTTTCCCGTAGACGGTCACTGTACTCTAAATAATTAGTTTTCTGCAGGTCAGGTTGGATATATGGGATCTAAACCACCAGTCAGTGGTGAATGGCCTTCATTGATACTTACAGATGCAATCAGCAGAAAACAGTAATTCTATGGCTCGACAATACATGGGCATGCTGCCAGTTCAGTTGCCTTGCTTAGCTAGTGCAGTTGGGTTAAGAGTTGGACTCTAGTCCTGATGCTGTTTCTCTACCCACAGTCACAACCCCTAGATCACAAGGGCACGCTGAACCCTCGCTATGGTCAGGCATAGGCCTTCATTACATGTGTGGGATGTGTTGCCGGCTCCCACTCTCTGCTTTATAACCTTCATTCAAAAAAATATGATCATTATTGTCCAGTGCATGTTAGTAACTATCTGCAGTATGTGGCCAGACCCTCTCACAGTGTTGCTAAGGTTGGCTCTGTCAAAGTGAGCAGTATTCTCGAAGCAGAAACTCCTGAATCAGTCAGGTGCATGCTGTAATTGATATTTATGCTGACATGAGAGTGTTACATGAGAAGAGTTGGAACAAATAGGGGTTACATAATGAATGAGATTAGAGAATGAACTGTAGTGCTCACATTCAGACTGGCTGCCTATCTAGTGGCACTTTGTCATGCTTTATTCGTGCACTCTCAAACTCGCTGCCATCTGTTCTTGCACTATCAGACTTGCCTACCTAATCTCGCACTTAGGCCCAGGGCCTATATATTCTTGCATGCACTATCGGGCTTGCTCACCTGCGTATTCTCAAGCTCACTGCCTATGTATTCTCAAGCTCACTGCCTATCTACTCACAAGCTCACTGCCTATGTATTCTCAGGCTCACTGCTCATGTATTCTTAGGCATGTATTCTTAGGCTCACTGCATATCTAGTCAGAGGCTCACTGCATATCTAGTCAGAGGCTCACTGCCTAGGTATTCTCAGGCTTGCTGCCTATCTACTCACAAGCTCACTGCCTATGTATTCTCAGGCTCACTGCCCATGTATTCTTAGGCTCACTGCATATCTAGTCAGAGGCTCACTGCATATCTAGTCAGAGGCTCACTGCCTAGGTATTCTCAGGCTCGCTGCCTATCTATTCTCAGGCTTACGGCCTATCTAGTCACAGGGTTTCTGCCTATGTATTCTCAGGCTCGCTGCCTATCGGTTCTCAGGCTCACTGGCTATATATTCTCAGGCTCACTGCCTATGTGTTCTCAGGTCGCTGCCTATCTGTTCTCAGGCTCACTGCCTATGTATTCTCAGGCTCACTGCCTAGCTCACTGCCTATGTATTCTCGGGCTCACTGCCTATGTATTCTGGGGCTCGCGGCCTAGGTATTGTTAGGCTCACTGCCTAGGTATTCTCAGGCTCACTGCCTACGTATCCTCAGGCTCACTGCCTATGTATTGTCAGGCTCACTGCCTATGTATTCTCAGGCTCACTGCCTACGTATTCTCAGGCTTGCTGCCTATGTATTCTCAGTCTCACTGCCTATGTATTCTCAGGCTTGCTGCCTATCTAGTCACAAGCTCACTGCCTATGTATTCTCAGCCTCACTGCCCATGTATTCTTAAGCTCACTGCCTAGGTATTCTCAGGCTCACTGCCTATGTATTCTCAGGCTCGCTGCCTATGTATTCTCAGGCTCGCTGCCTATCTATTCTCAGACTCACTGCCTATCTATTCTCAGGCTCACCGCCTATGTACACTCAGGCTCACTGCCTATGTATTCTCAGACTCACTGCCTATCTATTCTCAGGCTAACTGCCTATGTACTCTCAGGCTTGCTGCCAACGTATTCTTAGGCTCACTGCCTATGTATTCTCAGGCTTGCTGCCTAGCTATTCTCAGACTCACTGCCTATCTACTCTCAGGCTCACTGCCTATGTACACTCTCAGGCTTGCTGCCTACGTATTCTTAGGCTCACTGCATATCTATTCTAAGGCTTACGGCCTATCTAGTCACAGGCTCACTGCCTATGTATTCTCAGGCTCACGGCCTATGTATTCTTAGGCTCACTGCCTATGTATTCTCAGGCTTGCAGCCTATCTATTCTCAGACTCACTGCCTATCTATTCTATGACTCACTGCCTATGTACTCCCAGGCTTGCTGCCTACATATTATAAGGCTCACTGCCTATGTATTCTCAGGCTTGCTGCCTATCTACTCACAAGCTCTCTGCCTATGTATTCTCAGGCTCACGGCCCATGTATTCTTAGGATCACTGCATATCTATTCTAAGGCTTACGGCCTATCTAGTCACAGGCTCACTGCCTATATATTCTCAGGCTCACTGCCTATATATTCTCAGGCTCGCTGCCTATCTATTCTAAGGCTTACGGCCTATCTAGTCACAGGCTCGCTGCCTATCTATTCTCAGGCTCGCTGCCTATATATTCTCAGGCTCGCTGCCTATCTATTCTAAGGCTTACGGCCTATCTAGTCACAGGCTCACTGCCCATGTATTCTCAGGCTCGCTGCCTATATACTCTCAGGCTCGCTGCCTATCTATTCTCAGGTTCGCTGCCTATATAATCTCAGACTCGCTGCCTATCTATTCTCTGGCTCGCTGCCTATCTATTCTCAGGCTCGCTGCCTATCTATTCTAAGGCTTACGGCCTATCTAGTCACAGATCTTAGGATATATATTCTCAGGCTCGCTGCCTATATATTCTCAGGCTCGCTGCCTATCTATTCTAAGGCTTACGGCCTATCTAGTCACAGGCTTGCTGCCGATCTATTCTCAGGCTCACTGCCTATATATTCTCAGGCTCGCTGCCTATCTATTCTAAGGCTTACGGCCTATCTAGTCACATGCTCACTGCCCATGTATTCTCAGGCTCGCTGCCTGTATACTCTCAGGCTCGCTGCCTATCTATTCTCAGGCTCGCTGCCTATCAATTTTCAGGCTCGCTGCCTATCTATTCTAAGACTTACGGCCTATCTAGTCACAGGCTCACTGCCCATGTATTCTCAGGCTCGCAGCCTATATACTCTCAGGCTCGCTGCCTATCTATTCTCTGGCTCGCTGCCTATCTATTCTGAGGCTCGCTGCCTATCTATTCTAAGGATTACGGCCTATCTAGTCACAGGCTCACTGCCCATGTATTCTGGGGCTCGCTGCCTATATATTCTCAGGCTTGCTGCCTATGTATTCTGGGGCTCGCTGCCTAGGTATTCTCAGGCTCACTGCCTATGTGTTCTGGGGCTCGCTGCCTATATATTCTCAGGCTCGCTGCCTATCCACTCTCAGGCTCACTGCCTATGTATTCTGGGGCTCGCTGCCTATCTATTCTCAGGCTCACTGCCTATGTATTCTGGGGCTCGCTGCCTAGGTATTCTCAGGCTCACTGCCTAGGTATTGTCAGGCTCACTGCCTACGTTTTCTCAGGCTCACTGCCTATGTATTGTCAGGCTCACTGGCTATGTATTCTCAGGCTCACGGCCTATGTATTCTCAGGCTCACGGCCTATGTATTCTCAGGCTCACTGCCTATGTATTGTCATGCTCACTGCCTATGTATTCTCAGGCTCACTGCCTATCTATTCTCAGGCTCACTGCCTATGTAATCTCAGGCTCACTGCCTAGGTATTCTCAGGCTCACTGCCTATGTATTCTGAGGCTCGCTGCCTATTTGTTCTGAGGCTCTCGTATGCATCTACACGGCGCTCCCTCAATTACCCCCATTACGCAATCAGGACATGCTCCTTCTCACTTGTGTCCGTTGCTGCCTCCACCAGGCACACCCACTGTTATTACTAAGACGCGGTCACTTGACTGAATATCTAATGCCGGCTTGGGGAGGGTTGAACAGTAGTACTAGGATACAGGAGTAAGTCTTGGAGTCACACGCCACTTGACTATGGCAAGAGTGGTGTAGAGAGTAGTGATGGTACTGTTAGCACGTAAGGTTAGATTCTCCACCCAATAGGGGTGTGGCGGTCAGACAGATCATACCTGGGGTATGGGGTCCGTCACGTATTAACCACTACTGTCTCCTTCACCCGATGGCCACTACCCTGGTTGTGTTCCTAGAGTCTACTTAGACTTCAGTGTGCAGTGAAAGCAGGTGAGTTGGGAGTATACAGTACTCACCAGTCCTGGTTTACTGACGCTGTGCCCATTCGGGTTACCCGAGACGGACATGGTGGCTGGAGTCATCCAGGTACCAGGCACTGATCACAACTCCAAGGTCGGTGGCACCACTCCCTTCTCTAAGGAACCAATACGTAGTCACTGGATGGCCACATCACAAAGCCAGTGAGAGGGAGAAGGTTGGGGGTCATGGGTAGTTCAGCATTACTCTTGTCATAATGCTCAGTTGTCACTGTGTATGCTTGTCTGTACTTACTTTCACAGGTATACAGCCTACTACCATTGGTAAGAGAGCTGTCAACCCCCTTTCCTAACCTATTACTTATAGCCTTGGGGGTGTAGGCCGCCTCCTGCGGCCCTTTGGGGGACTCCGGCGATGCAGGGCAATTAATGCTAATTGCCACTGACCTGCCGAGTCTCTCACCCCCAAGGCCACACAGGGGGGTGGGTCCAAGGTCATACCGCTGCCTCACGCAAGGAGCATGCGCACACATGACTGCGGGCTCACATCAGCTCAAACTGCCAATCTGTAGTTTAGGAGGATGACAGCAGGTAACCATACCAAGGCGAATTGTAGTTAAGCTAAGTGGCACAAGGCATGCCACCTAAAATTTGCCTATTCCAAACTTCAGAGGATGAAGAACCAAAGAAGTAAGAAAAGAGAACTGAACAATGAAGAGGAGCAGAGAATATCTAAACGACAAAAAACTGGAGCTACTAGTGTGAAAAATAGCATATTTTGTCCTGAGGTAGGTGGTAAACTTCACAACTGTTCCACTATGAATCTGGACCATGAGTTGAGAAGAATGGCACCAGCACTATCTGAACATGGGCGACTTCGACTTCCAACTAGCAAATCTGATTTGCTTACTTGTATTGAAGTAACTTGTAGCAACCCACCTCCTAGCAGATATGATGTGAAATTAATTGATGGTCCTGCTATTATCCATTCTCTATCCACTTCTTCTGTGAGTACATTTGATCAGTATTTCAGTGATGTATTTTTACCGTGGACCACAAACATACTTAGTAACTGTGATAGAATTGATATAGTGTGGGATGTGTATAAGCCATCAAGTTTAAAAGAATCAACTAGGCAGAAAAGGGGAAAAGGCATCAGGAGGAAAGTGAGTGGCCAAGCCAAACTACCTTCAAATTTTTTGGATTTTACGTGATGCAAACAACAAAAAAGAACTATTTGACTTCCTTTCTTGCAAAGTATCAAATCATGACTACCCTTCGGGAAAATTAGTCCACATTACATCAGGTACTATAAATATAAATGTGTATACTATAGAGCACATGCCTTTATTACTGTACGTAGGATATATTTGATTACTGTGTTACTAAACAACATTTATTTATTGCAAATTATATATATATACTTTTTTTTTAAGGTTCATCGGTCATTTGCAGAGGCACACAGCAATTAATGCCAGATTGTGATCACGAGGAAGCAGACACTAGACTCTTTGTCCATTTGAAAGATGGGCTAGAAGAGTTCTTATTCGCACTGTTGACACAGATGTGATTGTTATAGTTGTTGGAGTATTTTTTGAACTCCAAAGAATGTACCCTAATATTGATATATGGGTATCATTTAGCATGGGTAAGCATTTTGATAATTACCAAATCAATTTGATTTGTCACAGTCTTGGAGAAGAAAGATGTAGAGGTCTACCATTTTATCACTCTTTCACAGGCTGTGATACAACCTCACAATTTGTGGGAAAAGGAAAGAGGTCTTCTTGGGGAGCCTGGTCAACTCACTCTGCTGTAACTAAAGCATTTCAGTATGCAGCTGAGCACCCCTTCAAAATTTTAAATATTGAGTCTCCTGAGTTTGAATTGCTTGAGTGCTTTACATGCGTTCTTTATGATAAAACCACATTAACCTGCAAAGTGAATATCTTGCGTCAAGAACTTTTCTCTCATAGCCAAGTTAATGGAAAACATCCCACCAACTCAGGACTGTTACAGTATACAAATGAGTTCATAACCATTTTTATTATTATTTCTTATATGTATAGGCAGCTCTTATCCAGCATACTAACAGAGCTCTTTACCAAGCCTGTATATGGACAACTTACCTCATACCCCAGCAAAACTGCCCAACTGAAGGATTTGGATGGATGCTTCAAGGAAGCCAGTGTGGACACACCTTCCAGAAATTGCTAAAGCCTGTCAAGAATTACTGAAATGTGGATGTAAAACTTCCCCATTGTGCTCTAGGAGAGATGTAAATGCAGAGAAGCTGGACTGTCATGTACTGCTCTATGTTATTGTGGTGAAAATTGTAATCATGAATAATCAATGAGGTGTGAATTTTTTTTTGCATATTAAAAGTTTGTTACAATGGTTATTAATTACTAAGCGTAGTGACAAAATTAGTGGCACCCCTTCTGGATTTCATCTATATACTAACATGAACATCTGTACAAAGTTTTACGCTTTTGTCCGGTCTGTAACAATAAAAATTCAAATCTACTAGACTAATATAACATATACCCGATTTTGCATTATCCACCCCTAATACTGTCTCGCTCGCTTCGCTCGCTCGCCAATAAATAAACTGACATCCCCGATTTTCGATTGTGTTATGTCTAGCTCGCTACGCTCGCTCGCCAATAATAATAACTAGAAAATGCTCGTGTAGCATTGGTTGGGCGAGCGAGCGAAGTTCTGGGGAAATGTTGACACTTTCAATTGCATTGGGGTCGTTTGGTTTGAATTTGCATTGGTTTTCTTCCTGCAGGTTGCCAAATCTGAATTCACATCTCATTATTAGTAGTAGAATATGTAATGACATGTAAAGGGGGAAATGATGATTGGTAAAAGGTAAAGAATGGTACTCCTCATGATAAAGTAACAATGATAACAAAATAATGTGTAAAGTACAGAAAAGGGGAAAAGGGGGGAAACGTGTAAAGGGGAAACATGTAAAGGGGGAACCGTGTAAAGGGGGGAAACGTGTTACCTGCTTGGCGTCCGGTGTCAATTATCTCCCCGTCCATCTCCGTTCCCTCTTCGATGTCCGATGCTTAGCCTTTGGTTAACTGTTATGCTCACTTTACCATTATTTCCCGTCTCCCTTTGCGCGTGTGTGCCGGAGGTATGCAGTCGGCCGTGTCCGTTCAGGCCTTGTTGGGACATGCGCGCGCGGCCCCTCTGCCGCGCGCGCGTCACGCAGCAGCTTTGCCACGCCCTGCTGCCTTGCCCGAACCACGGCAGACTGCAACCCGTCACGAAGTCTGACCACAGACCCCGGACATTCCACCCACTTCCCCTCTCAAATATATTGGGGTTGTGGCGGGTGGGAGAGCCTTCGCCAGCCTTAGTTGGCCTTTTACTCATGGCGGACCTCGAGTCTGTCATAATCACTTTTACTATCTCTTTATTTCAGATTTAGTGCCCACTACACGTGGCGCCCTTACTTTCTCTACCCTCTCATTTCCGGCCGCGCCCCTCATGCGCGGTAATCTTCACACCTTCATTGACCACTCCCACCTTAATCGCCGGTAACTTCGGCACGTTACACTAGACCTGCCATTACCTGCTTGGCGTCCGGTGTCAATTATCTCCCCGTCCATCTCCGTTCCCTCTTCGATGTCCGATGCTTAGCCTTTGGTTAACTGTTATGCTCACTTTACCATTATTTCCCGTCTCCCTTTGCGCGTGTGTGCCGGAGGTATGCAGTCGGCCGTGTCCGTTCAGGCCTTGTTGGGACATGCGCGCGCGGCCCCTCTGCCGCGCGCGCGTCACGCAGCAGCTTTGCCACGCCCTGCTGCCTTGCCCCACCACACGCCCCAACACAGGCCACTCGGAGAGCCCCGACTGCTCCGACGCACACACTCGCTCCTCCCCATACAATTCCTCGCTTAACTGGCTTTACCACTACCAACCCTTTACCCGTTAACCACCTCCTACCCTTAACCCAATTACCACGTCCCCACTCTCTCCCCCCCCCCCCCCCCCCCTCTTTTTTTTTTTTTTTTTGTGATCCATACATGACATAGCCATGACAATACATACTACAACAACACACGTTCAAATCAGTCCACGTTCATATCAGTCCACGTTCAAATCACTTCTTTCGTATGGCCACCGCGAGCTTCCTTGCCGACTCCGCCTGGGCCTCATCACCCGTCCTCACATACCCTCTGTACGCCCGGCTGCTCCATCTCCCAAGAGCTTTTATCTGCTCATCTGATGCCCCATTCCGGGAGGCCTCGGTGGCCGCCCCTATCCGAAAGCTGTGCCCGGAAATGCCCTCCGCAGACCTCCCACTTCTTCTCAGGGCCTCTTTCACCTCCTGGACAAAGACTTTCCTGTCCAGGCCTTTGCCCTCTGTCAGTCTGAAGAACGGGCCACTGCCCGCCTTCCTCAGCCCCATAAACTTGAGGAGAGCGACCACCGGGCACACCGGTTCTCTGGTTCTGCACAGTGTTATCAGTGCCCCTTTCCTGAGTCTGTCAGTCTTTGACTCTTTAATCTTGACCTTAATCCACTCGGGCTTTTCTGCCGGGTCCAACATCACGTCTTCCCAACCCAGGTGTGCCTTGGGGTCGAACCTTCCGCTCTCTGGGGCAAGTGCTTCCCCAGCTCTCAAGCAGCCGAAGAAGCAGAGACAGGCAGCTGCCCACAACATCGTGCCTCTGTCTCCCTGGCCATCCCATACCGCTTTCATGGCCTCCAGGTGATCCCGTCTTACCGGATCTCTGGCCATCCCACTGTCTTCTTGAGTCGCCCGGAATCTCGACAGGCCCTTCCTTATCTGTCCGAGCCTGGCCATTCCACCCCAGTTCGGCGCTGACAGGCCTGCCCTCAGATGAGCCTGTCTGAGACCTGCCAAATGGTGTCTGACTGTCCCGTCCTTCACTCCTCCGCATGCCAGGGTCACCACGTACCCAATGGCTTTCTCTTCTGTAACAGGCAGTGGTGGCTCTTCCAACTCGTTGCACCACGCCTCGTACCTCTCCCAGACTCTCCGGTAACGTTCCCTCGTTACCGGGGCTAATGCTTGCTGGAACAGTATCTCCTCAGCATCTGCCACTCCTGCTCTGACCAAGAGTGGTTCTCGCTCGTTAGCAGCTCCACTAGACCCTCCGGGATCTCCGTCGGCCTCTCCTCCGGTGCCTGCATGTAAGACAGAGCTACTTCAAGTTTGTCTCTGGACAGGGCATCCGCTACCACATTATCCACCCCTTTTATGTGGTCCGCCCCTATTGTCACCGACCTGACTGCCTCTACGAAGGCTAGGCACCTCCTCAGGTGCATCGCTCTCTTCTCTTTGCATGACCCTGTTCTGATCGTCGCTACTACGGCCGAGTTGTCACACCACGCCTTTATCGTGGAGCCTTTCCACTGCTCGCCCCATACTACCGCTGCTATTACGATAGGCAGCAACTCTTTAGGCATGATGCTCCACTCCTTAGCATTCTGCGCCTCGTTCCAGCTCAGCTGGAACCATTTTCCACTCCACTCAGCTCCGCATCCCCACGATCCTGATGCATCCGAGACTACCTCGTACCTCGGGTCTGACGGAACCTCCTGCATCAACGCTGTACCATTCCACCCTGTACCGAACTGGTACCACCATTCCAGGTCCGCCCTGGCCTCTACGTTCAATCGTACCCTTCTATCTTCTCTCACTACTGTTGCTATTAGGTCTTGCAACCTTCGCTTGAATGACCTGCCTGCCCTCACTGCTATGCAGGCATGGTTCAGAGAACCCACTATAGACTGCAGGTCCTTCTTCCTGCAGCATTTCATGCCCCTCCCCTTCGTCAACACGCTGAGCAACTCGCTCAGCTTCTCTTGGGGCAAACGCAACTCCATGTTGATGGAGTCTATTTCAATTCCTAAGAACTTGATGACCTCCGTTGGACCTTCTGTCTTCTTTTCGTCCAACGGCATTCCCAGTCTTTCACACGTCTCTTTAAACATGCGCAACGAACGTGCACACTCACCGGACCCTTTGGCCCCCACTGACACAAAGTCGTCCACGTAGTGCCTGAGCCACGTAGCCCCTTTTTCCATCGCAATCCACTGGATTGCGTCTCCCAAGGCTGTAAAAATCAGAGGGGCAGATCTCAACCCGAACGGCAAAGTGCCGTCCACATACGTCTCGCCCTCCCATCTCATCCCAAGCAGCCATCTGTCTTTGGGATGGACTGGCACGTTCCTGTAGGCGGCTTTTATGTCCGCCTTCGCTAGTTCTGCTCCTCTTCCCAGTTTCACCACTCTCCTGACCACCTCGTCTACCGACGTGTATGCCACGCTAGCCAGCTCCTTGTCAATCCCATCGTTCACACTGGCTCCCTCTGGGGCTGACAAATTAACTATGAGTCGCCATCTCCCTGGTTTCCCCTTCTTGGGAATCACCCCGAACGGAGAACACTGCACTCTCGATTCACCATCTATCACCTTGTGAATCCTTCCACCACCCTCCTCCTCCTCGAGGTATTTCCTTATCACCTCCCTGTGCTGGGACCCCTCGTACATTATTCCTTTCTTTTCCCTTAGCACGACCCTCTCTTGATCATGCCCCACCCTGAATCCATTCTGGATTCCTCTTGTTATCCATTCCACCCATTTCCGGTCTGGGTGGCCTTCGAGGTCCTCTCTCCATGCTTGCCACTTCAGCGGGGTCACCACCACCACCGCACCCGGCAGCGCTACACTCTTTGGACCATCTGATACTTTCTCCAGCTCAATAAGCTGCCTCGTAAACCGATACCCTGCAAAAGCATAAATACCAACTTATTGCTTTTGCCCCCTTTTAGATCCTAGAACTATTGCCCTCCCTGTGTGTGTGTGTGCCCGTGCCTGCTAACTAAGCCCCTCCTACCCACTAATTCCGCGTGCGCCTGCTCCTCGCCCCTCCCCTGTGTTTACCCTCTACACTATACCCCCTGTGTTCCTCACCCCTTAGCACCTGTCCTTCCCATACACACTTTTCATCGAAACAATCAACATGACTCCATGACATGTGAAGTGAATACTACAGTTCATGAGACACAGCGTCTCTAGTGTTCACTGCTTGTCGCCGTACTTGCTGTGGCATTGCGATATTGTATGATCGCCCCCACATTGGGAGCACACATGGAGAAACCTGCACTGGTTTCCGAACGTGCAGGTGCTATTCGCCTTGTTGAAGCGAAAGCAGACCGCTCTCTTCCTTTGTTCCTGTTTCTTTTGCAATGGCCCACTGCCATGCGTCTGCTTCTCTGCCTGGGGTGTGTTACACATCATGTCTAGCACCAGGCTGGTCTTCTCTTCACCCCAGGCCACATCACTTCTCCCGGCAGCCTCCTGCCTGAACCTGCGGTCATACTTTACGACCTGCTGCCATGGATGGCGTTTTGCCAACCTCACAATGGATTCTCTGTATGCCATTAGAGTTTCAAACATTTTAGGCTCCGCTCTTCCCCAGGCCGTCTGGAAGAGCGAGAAACAGGTGCTCCAAGTCAGTATGTCTGGCACCTCTTTCCAGACTCGCTTTCTCGAGCCCGCACCCACTGACGTCTCCTCCCCACTGTCGCTCCGGACTTGCCTCCAGTCTCCCTCACTGGGGCCGTCCTCCATCACGGGAAACCAAGCGAAGTCGACAAAGGACCCCTCCTGGATCATTTCGACCAGCCTTGCCGATAGCGGCGGCAAGTTGCCTACCAGGTGCACCACCTTTTGCCCTTTCTTTTCTGGTTTCTTGTCCAATCCACTCTTGGACACACTTGCCAGCAACTCCTGGAGCAACAGTCCCGACTGGCCCCCTGTCTTACTCGTTGTAGGTGCCAACTTGGCTCCGCTCTCTCTGGCACTCTCCGCCAGGGCGGCCACATCATCTACAGGGACACCGATCGATCATAACCTTGACATACCCATGTCATAACTCTTGTCGATCACTAACTGTCCCTTAACATAACAAGTGCTCTGACACCGGTCGAGACTACATGCTTTACGCCATGTCCTCACTCAACACCACTAGTGTCCTCCCCGCACTATCACCCTTATGGACACCCATCGACCTTTCATGACAGCTCTTTTCTGTCACTCCATTGTCAATATCTTTTGTGACCCCTCCCCCCCACCCCCCTTTTTTTATTTTTTTTTATTTTTTTTTTTTATGCGTGACGACATTGATTGGGCCTACATGCCATGCATGTCCTTTTCCCGATACCCCTAGTGTCTCTTTGTCACATCTTCCCCTTTTCTCTCCTTTTTCACCCTCCCTTTTTCTATCCTTATTATTATCTCCCACTAAGCTCGCCCACTGGACGCATGTACACTGCCCACTGACCTCGGGAGTCACGCACTACCATAGCACGGAGGTGAGAGTCAGGAACGTCTGTGACAGCACTTCCCAGTCTACTAACCACGTCCCGACTCTAAACTTCATCACACCCCCTTTTTCTTATTACTCTATGCTACCCTTGCCACTTCCCACATACCATCAGGTGATGTTCCTGATCCTTTGTCACTGGCCCTTCTCCCTTTCTCTAGCTCAGAGACTCTTTCCGCCAGTGTTAGCATTGCCTTAGTCAGCATACTCTCTACGTCTGTAGCCGACAGACTCGTTGATTTTTCTCGGGCTCCTCCATCGGCACTCTCCTCCAAAGAGGATCCCAGTGCGTCTGACCTCGCCCTCTTCGCCACCGGTTCCGTATCCTCCTCGTCTTCCACAATCCGAGAAGAGCCTTCGCCAGCCTTAGTTGGCCTTTTACTCATGGCGGACCTCGAGTCTGTCATAATCACTTTTACTATCTCTTTATTTCAGATTTAGTGCCCACTACACGTGGCGCCCTTACTTTCTCTACCCTCTCATTTCCGGCCGCGCCCCTCATGCGCGGTAATCTTCACACCTTCATTGACCACTCCCACCTTAATCGCCGGTAACTTCGGCACGTTACACTAGACCTGCCATAAAGGGGGAAATGGGGATGGGGGATACTCTGAAGTGTCCACATGCTAAGCATGCTCGTGTAGCATTGGTTGGGCGAGCCAGCGAAGTTCTGGAATGCGCGCGCGCGTTTAAACGACCACGTATTCAGTTTAAACGACCACGTATGCGCGCGCGTTTAAACGACGACGTATTCATGCGCGCGCGTTTAAACGACGACGTATTCAGGATTTCCATAGACTACATCTTAGAGTTGCTCGCTCGCTTCGCTCGCTCGCCAATAATAATAATAATAGCAAATTTTCTCAGTTCAGCAGCAAATTATGATATTAATTGAAAATTTCCAGTTAAGTTGTAATTGGCTGTCACTACTGAGAAAATTTGATATTAGATTTTTCTATTGTTATTTTCATATGCAGTGTTGGATCTAATACTCCACTAATCTGAGATTTTATTCTGGTAGTAGCCATTCTATGAGGGACAGGTAAGTGATTACTAGATATCATCTTAACGCACAGGATGTATTATCACAAAATATATCAAATACGTAGTATATTTATTTACTTGACATCACTTTCTGGTAAATACCTTACCTGCAATATTGATTTGATGTGAAGGATACCACCTACCTTGTGCATTTTTTTATACCAATTCCTTACCTGACTTGACCCAATTATTATTCATGAAAATACATTTTTTAACCTAGCTCAACTCACACCAAGCTATTGAACAAAAAAATTGACTTTCAGTGGATTGATCAATCTTGTCAAATAGACCAGCTTACTGAGTTTTTCCTTGTGCACATGTTCTAAAGGTTAATAACACATCAAGTGGTTCCAGTTTCACTTTATTTGATGTTTTAGATGTTTTAAATTTAAATACTTGTGACCTTCATTTTATGATGTATTTCATGAAATATATCTTATCTCTTACCTGATGTTTTTCATAAAGGCTAAGTATACAAGCAATATTTTGAATAGTTAGGTAAGGTACCTTAGCTATTAAGTAAAGGACTAGGTAAAGTAGTACCCCTTTAAAACACTTTAGGTAAAGTACCTTAAAACACTTTAGGTAAAGTACCTAATGGTTGCACAAAGTAGCTGATAAAACTGCTTATTCATTATAAGTTGTTGCAAAAATAATAAAAGAAATTGGAACCAAAACATATTCAGCAAAGCAAATCCGTGGTAATTATTATTTTTTGTTTGTGTAAATTATATTTTTTTCCAATTATGATTACTTGAATGAATATTTTATACAATCATAGCCTACTTCGGTGCATTTTTATCCTTGTTTTCTACATTTATTTTAACAATTGGATTTCTTTTCTAGACGGCTGTAGAATTCACCGGAAATCTCTACACTGCAAGACAGTGAGTGTTCTGAAGAACAAAAAAAGAAAATGAGAATTCGCTCACGCCAGCAAAGAGTAAGTTTATAATATATAGTTTGTCTGGGAGTAGGAGAAAGATGTGTGGTGGATTTCAGCTCTCTTACTTTTTCTCTATAAAATAAAGCAATGGTTGGAGAAACGGGGAAAAGGAGCAATTAATCTTATTTAAAAAATTGTGATGGCCTCAGCCTCTCCACTTTTCACTTCTTCTTACATGCGGGTAGATTTTTTACAAAAGAGAAAAAATATTAGTTTAAATTTGCTTTCTTGGAAACAGTTGACATGTGTGGAGTTATAATGATCTGTCAGAATATATGTGCTGCTAGTTAAGTTGCCCTTTCACTTTTAGACTTGTTCCTACCCATCTGTTATTCATTGTTGTACTATTTTTACTTCACAATCATTATAAAAAATAAAATAAAGAAGAGTGAGAAAGTTTCAACCTATTAGCTATACTTTGCTTATAGTTATTCGATCGTCAGAAGAAGACTGTATTGCAGCAATCCTCCCAAGTGCAAAGTTTGTGGAACGATGTCTCTGCAGAAATGATGACGGAAGAGGACACTGGGAGTGATGACAATTTCATTCGCCATCGCCAAAGCTTGAGGTCCGAAAAATTTAACAACTTTATTGACGAATTGGATTCTGCAAAGAATGCCAAGACATTGGCGAAGAAGCGAGAGATTGGCAGTGGCATAGAGCGTGATGTGCCACAAGTGGCAAAAACTTGGCTGATAGCTGCTGAGAGTGACTGTCACCTAGAGCAATAAACATTGAACAAAACCTCAAGGTTATTATCACTTTTATCTGTATTTATCACTTATCTGCACTTATCACTTATCTGTATTTCTCACTTTGTATTTTCTTTATTTCTATAAGACCAAAGAATTGATGTTAATTATTGACTATAAGTTATAAGATACAATTATAACTACTTTAAGATTGTTATTAGAAGGAGTAATATTATTATAGTATTGTGTTATAAATCCAATATTGCCAGTTATTGCACTATATAGTTGTGTAACAATCCAGATATTAGACCTGGAATATCAAGAGTATAGTACTAATATAAGAATATTTTAAGACCAGTATTGCAGGTTATTATACCGATCATGTAGAACTATACAACCCTCTTATAGCATTGTCAAGATACAGATATACTACCCATACAAAATGTATTCTATTATATGGTGCAAGATCATCAGATAACATGAATATGGTTTTAATTATATTGGTAGTATATTATTAGTATAATAGTAAGTATAATACTATAATTGGGGGTTTATAAACTACTATTTTCACAGTGAATAGTGGACAAACACGATAGGTACTATACTTGGTACTTATAGAAAGAAATATTACTTATTAATTGGCTAATCTTGTATACAATAATAGCATGCATCCATGCATGAATGCATTGTAATTGCTGCTGCTTCCAGTATTTAATTTTGATAGGTGTAATTTCAGCATAGTTTGAGTGTGGTCACTGAGTAACGCCCTATTATTTCATGCCCATGTGACCATATTTATTGCTTTGTCAGTTTTTATTCACTGAGTCTGAAAAAAAAAAAAGGTCGTAATAATCACTCGCTAAAATTAAGCTACATTTGTATAGGAATATGGAGGGAACAAACTTCAGACGATGGTAGGGTAGCTTGGGCTGGGGAAAGGAGAAGGGAAGATATATTGTTGCATTTTATATATTAATGTTGGTGGTAACAAACAAAAAACAACAACAATGTATTAGAGAAAGGAGAAATGGAAGAGGAATCAATACTATTACTATTTATTTATTACTAACCATTTCCTAAATTCAACAATTACAAGTCGCTTTTGGTCTACAATATTCTCTTTCGCCAACATTAAAGGGTTAAAGCCCCCTATCCCACCTATCCTATTTGTGCAAGGTGTGGAACACTAGTTTATTATATTATGTATGGTTATATGACGAGGGCCCTTGGTAGTGTAAATCTTGTATGGACTGAATGAAGGTTAGGCTAGGACACATAGAAACTCTTGGATGCTTTCCATATTCACTGCGAATTGAGCAACTGATAAACCAAGGTACAAATTAATAAAATAGTTTAGAAAAGGCCTTAAATTAAAAAAGGGCAAATGTCACACCGCCTTCAGCTTCCTTATCTCACACCTGGAAACGACATGCACACTTTTAGATATACATAGTCATAATGTATGAATGACAATTACAATGTACAATTCTGTATATGTCAATATTACACACACAAAAAAACCCACAAACATAACACACACACACAAACATACCATATACATACACAAAGATAACACACATGCAAACAGAAACTTAACACACACACAAACATAACATACATTCAAACATATACATAACACACACACATACACACACACGCAAACATAAACACAACACACACAAATTCTCTTGCACTGGTTATACACAGGAAAAGATTTAAATAATTAGCAGTTTATCACACATCCACACACACACACACACACCACACATGTACAACAGCCACAGCCACCACGTACACATGCACACAATAATTATCTTGCAACCACTAGCAGATCAGTTATGGGAAGGGGTTACAACGAAGAGCATATGTATATAAATAATAAACAAATGAAATCATGGATACTAATTTCACACGCAATATAATGTAAAATCTAAATGTAGTCAGTAACTGCTCTGACTACGTAAACATACAGTTAAGAACTTCCTGTAGGATAAATAGAAATTCCTGGCATGACTGACCTAGTCTCATACAACAGCTTATATTTACCGTTCTACATATCTTCTGGGTGAGATGATTATGAGGGAGGGAGGAGGCAGACTATTGACTATTCCATGTGTTTGGATGCAAAAACATAAGCTCCTTATTTTTAGAAAAACATAAACAGAACTGATCAGGCATATACTCAGGGAATTCTTGTGTACTCCTTGTATGAGCCTCCTCATTTGAGCTTGCTACAATTAAATTTAATTTATTCTTTGCAATGGCATAATTGCAGCGGGGTGGGGAGTTGGGGTGAAGAAAAGCAAAGTGGCTAATAAAAATTACAAGTGCACATTTCAAATAATATAAGAATAAGATAGCAGAATCATGTAATCAGATATAACGGTGCTCTACTCTGTCACTAGCAAGAGCTTCTGCCACACAATGAATATGACTATGGTCAAACAGTCATTAGGTAATACTAATTTAATTGAAATGTTCAGTAACAATATCAAAATGCAACTATTCTAATTTTCGTCAGACTGGGGTGCTATTTATAGTGATGGTGTGTATGCAATCTACTAATGGATATTGAGGAATGTTGTGTTGTGTGTTAGCTAATGAAGATGATCTAAGTGGATAAGTGCTATATGTAATGAAAGTGTTCGTTGCTCATTTCCTGTTGTCACTAGGTCCGCCACAACTCCTCATTTTAGCTACCTCTATCCTTTGGTTATATATATTATTTATTCCTTTCAGCTTTTTTTTCATTTATTTTTTACCAATCTCAATTATTGTTGCTAGTTGTGCAATCAAGCATTCAATATCTCATTCAGCCATAACTTTAAGCCTGCCAAGACATCTTATTGAAAATTTCTGGCTATAGACTTGGATAGTTATTTGTGGAGTTGTAATGCAAATTTTGTGAGCCACACAGAGCATATTGGGGGGGGGGGGGGGGGGGGGGGGAAGCTTATATGGCTTATAGTCTTACCAGTGATATTGTATTTAGCATGTGCAATAAATGAAACTCAAATTCCCTAGTCAATAATTAGTCACTTTTTAAAAGGAAATAAACTTAAAACATATTGTATGATCCAACTGATTACTGTTTTGAAGAAAATATGAAGTTTTGCTAGTATAAAAATAAAGAAGCACACTAACACAGGACACACAGAGATGACTTTGGATTAACAACCGACCGACTGACTGGCCATGAGGTACCACCACCACCTTAGGGCCAGGGCTCACATTTATCATTCACCAAACAACAAAAGAGTGCCCCCCTCAAACATGCATGCCACAGACATTCAACACATACAACTATCTTCGCTGAATACGACATAAAAACAGAATAACTAGAAATATCATACATACACACACATACACATCAATGTTCAGTGTAGCAATGGTACCACATGTACCATGTAGGAAGATGCTATCATAACCTGGTATACCAAGAAGGCACACACAAGCCGTCTGAGAGTAGACAAGATCAGGCCCAGGAACTACATTATTACCTCCTTAATTAATGTGCTATGAGGGGGCCAAGTCTCAACTGTGACAATCAGTCAGACGTCCTACCCACATGTCTTCTGCTGCCCGCCCTGATACCAGAGATTTGGCTAAATGTTGGCTATCCAGGAGATATGGCTATTGTTAACTGATGAGCTAAGTGATGCTGATACACATTAATTAAAACAATACACTAAATTAACATCTGCCTCATTCTACTTTCAGGACTTGCATTTTTAGTCCCTCTGGCTGTTTTCTTTTCATTCTGTTTCTCTCAGCTTTCCATTATTACTAGTTTCATCTCCTGTTGCGGCAATCATATGGGAATGGTTAGGTCTATTATATCGGGAACAACTTAAGCTACGACGATAAAACTTGGAGAGCTCGATATCTGGACGCCGACAACTCTGTAAGTGCCAAAAAAATTTTTTTCAAAGGCTGCCCCGTTGTGCCTGGTTTTCCTGTAGACGGTCACAATTGTTGTTCTGAGTAAGTTCATATTAATTCAGTAATTTAATCTACAACAACATTTACATGTAGTTGTTTGGTTGGTAAATTTCTCATTAGTTGAATTTATTACCACTTGCCTGAAAAAAAAAAATGTAAACCAATGGGTACTAAAAGTAATTATACAATTGCTTGCCAAATGACTGCATATAAAGGTTGAAGTTTTATCGGTGTCAAGTAACTCTATAGAATAGAATTGTTCAACAAGTACAAGTGGTCCTCCCTATTGCCCTTAGCGTGGATTAAGTTGTTTTATAAGGGAAGGGTAGTTGATACAATGACTCACAACAATTATTGAGCAATCGGAAATAAGAAAGTTTGCTAAAAAATTACTTTTTTTATTAGTATTAAAGTCATGCATGAAAAAAAAAAGGAAGTAGGTGGTGCCTTTAGGATATGAATTTTAGCAAAAACAAAACAAAAACAACAAAAACAAAAAATATATATACATGTATATATATACACGATCAAGTGAATTCATGTACACAAAAGACATGCACCATGAATAATTTTTTTAAGTTCACTTATAGTCAGAAAAACAAAAACGAAACAAACAAACAAACTTTTCACATGGCTGTATGCTTTAGCCGCACCAGGGCTACATAAGAATTCTGAACTTTTAATTATAAATAGTAACTCAGAGCAAATTCTTTTAATGTAAATCAAAGCACAATACTTTTTGAAAATTTCTAGAAGTTCATCAAAATTTACAGCCGAAAGCCCAAGATCCTCAATGGCAACTCTCATGGGCCAACCTGTTGCGTATACAGGTTTTAATGAGCTGAAAGATGTTTCAACTGATGGTGCTGTTTCAAATGGAAGGACGTGTATTATGTTCAAAAGTTTAAATGTTTCTGGAAATATACCTCTGAAATATAACAGTGAACAAAGGAGCTCATACCAGCATTACCCTCCTCCCCCCCCCCTTCCCCCCAAACTAGAGGACCCGCACCCTCCCCCCTATTCACACGATGCTATCCTAGGTAGGAATTAGAAAAAAGTCCGCTCACAGAAAAAAATTCAGTATGAAGCCCTGTATACCATAACATGACTTGAACATACTCTTCTATACATACTTAAATACTTAAGTATTCACATACAAAACTAACTTAGCAGGACAAAAAAGAGGTAGGTCAACTGACATGAATCGAGCTGTGCAATTTTTTTCCCTTGCTAATTGGACTAAGAAAAACAATAGACAGACACTTTGTCTTAAAGTATGCGAGTACATTGAATTCTATTCAGAAAGTATGAGCAAAAAAGTGCCACTAAAATATTATACTTACAAATTGTACCACTATGTACAAGAAAACATTCAATTCTTGCAGATGATGCAATTACAATTTACCCAGTCAGTTGACCAGACCCTTTGATTGGTTAAGGCAAAACTACTACACATAGGCAGTACAACACACACACACACACACACATTACTACACATAGGCAGTACAACACACACACACATATTACACATAGGCAGTACAACACACACACACACATATTACACATAGGCAGTACAACACACACACACACACACACACACATTACTACACATTACTGCTCTGAATGAAATTCAAATTTGAATGCTAGTGGTTGTTCTTGTTTAATTTATTGTTATTCTTTAGCAACACAAAACACTTGTACACATATAATATACACTTTATCACCCGATATAACAGCACAAGACTTACATCACATTCTCTTTGCGACTTAACTATTAGGCAATTGATTTTCTAGAAGTAAGCAATCAATTTTTTCGAGATGGGTATGGATCACTAAACCAAAGGATTCTGTTTATCAAGCCACCATTCCCAAGTACGCACCTTTGAAAATGCTCTTTTGTACCAGAGTTCTAGTGATTAAACATCATATTGTATACTATTATTAAAATGGGTTTTCAAGTACATAAAAAAAATCTGATAAGCAAGGCGTATAGCTAGGCAAACAACGCGCTAACCAAGGCAACTTACCACCACTACCACTAGAATAGGATGCATTTATTTCTGCACAGCCAACACAGAATGTGGAAGAGAGGAACACCGGGATTTCTCCTTTTAACCCGAGTTCCGTATCACACCCACCTCCCCTCCCACAAATAGAGTTGCCACTGCTTTTTCCATGGCCAATGTAGCTTTCTTAACCCTCTCATTCCCGAATTGTTTGGACACGCGCGGAAAAATCTAATCTTCTACCGCGGAATAGTGCATTACCGTTTTATTTTTTTAACTCGGCTGGGAAAACCCCATAGCAACCATATATCACTAAATAGACCAAGAGTTTGGGATTTCCCTCATTTTTTGATTGAGAAAATTGAATAATATTTAGGCCCTCTACTATTACTTTAAAACAAAAAAAAAAATTTCCCAAAAAATTCCACTTTTCCCATCAATAAAAAAAAAAAAAATGAAATAATATTGTTTGATGTACTTTATACCAATATTATATTAGTTCAACAATACAATATGTTGTTTGCTGTGTTTGGTGCTGATTGTGATCATGTAGGAGACATCTATGAGTGTCCACAAGGAACATATGCCATCCGACATGGGAGCTCCACTACAAAACAATTTCATATACACAAAAACACAAACAACAAAGATATTTGTAATACAAACAACAAATTATTCATGATCCTATATAATTGCAACTTTATGATGTATTGTATGCGGTTTCATACAGGATTTTTGTTTGGGAGGGAGGGGGGTGGGGCTCCGAGTGTATTTCGCCAGGTCGGCATCTCCTTCATCAATGGAAGACTCTGCTCCTGTTGCCTCATCTGCGTCCTCTTCACAATCCCTCTTCACAATCGAGTCGGTGACTGCATACACATCTGGTCCTAGTAGTACATTCTGGTAAAAATAAATTAAATTTTTTTGAAAATTTGAAATTGTTCAACAAACCACAACCCACTTTCAAATCTCAAAACTCAATGAAATATATATATTTATTGCACCTTTTATATTTTTAATTGAATATTTCCGCATCACGCGAGCGTTCTGTATTCTCCCATATTGTACGGTTTATATTGTACGGTACACTACGCATGCGCGTAGCGAGTAAAATCAATGAAAATTGAATTGTAACCGGTTGAGAAAAAATATCAAGGCAGCAATAAATCACTTATCACACTCGTCGTACAATATGGGAATGATATTTTACTCTCACGCCACATTTTCACTCGCCTTTGGCTCGTGAAAATATTTTGCGTGCTCGTAAAATATTTTCCCATATTGTACTCTGACTCGTGCTATAAGTATTATATATATTATAGCTAAACAGCTTTCTCTATCTCAATATAGCTATAAATAAGTCCTTTCCACAACAGAAGCTTGCTAGTTTTCAAGAGAAAGACAAGAGAAAGACAAGCTTACATCGATCATCTTCTTGACTTCAATTGTCAGTGTCAGAGTTGACGGGGTCTGGTCCCCAACCCTGATACAGGGCCTCCTATAGCCCTAGATGTCGTCTCTCTCTTCTCCGCTTGATCCTGAGTCGCTAGAGTTAGTATCAAGCAAGTCTAAAACTTCCACAGCACTGTAACTGGTAGACGCCATCTTTCCAAATAAAAAAAAAATTTTTGAACAACAATAATACCACTGCAATGAAACTTTCATCTATCTCTGTCTGGTATAGAAAAACAATCATCAGCACACTTATCCTCAATATCATAGCTGAGACAAAAGAGAGAAAACAATAAACAAGAAAAGAATAAGATGAATTTCTTTTGTTTTTTGTTTAATTATTATTTTTAAAATGAGTTTCCTTCCCTATTCCTGCCAAAAAAAAAGTTATTCGTCGTAACTTTTCAAGTCTGTGACATGTATTTCTACTTATATGAAGGAGAACACAAGTTGTAAAAATTATATGCTACGTTAAGTAAGTCCAGTTAATGCAAAGTTAATAAATAATAAATATAGGCAGGTAAAAACTAACATCAAGGACAATACCTTTCTTATCTTGTAATAGTAATCCCCACAGCCAGCACTTCACCAGCCAGCAAAAAAAAACCCAAACAAACCGCCTTTCAGTCAGTCTCTTTACTGACTTTACCGACTTGCTCAAGCTTGACTACCCTTTACCAACTAAGGTAAGGTAAAGGGTGCTATTGCCTAAATGTACGTACTATAACTAGTGATGTGCTTGAGCACAAATGGCGAGCGAGCCTAAAGACTATACTATTTTTATGATTTTGACTTCTAACACTGAAGCTACTGAAAATAAGGTCCAGTTTTTTAATTTCGCATACACAGTAAAGGGATTCAAGTAACAATTCTCTGCAACTGCTTGAATTGAAGCAAAAAAACAACAACAAAACAATACACGTTATTTAAACGTTTTCTTTGTGATATTCTTTAGCTAAGTAGTGGTTGTAACACACAATGTTTGACACAACTGGACATGCACCTACACAGACTTACCTTAGCGGTAGTCTAGTGGACAATGTATTTTCAAGTAAATACTGTTGCGCACGGCTTATAACCACGACAAAGAGCGCATTGACTTACCACCGCCACTAACTCGAATAGAAATGGAAGTCCCTAAGTTTTCAAGTTTGAACTGCACCCCCCAAAAGAATTCAAAACGGTAAACAATTCAATTTCAGGGTACTGATCGATAAACCAGAGGATTCTGTTTAGTGCAATTTGGGACGGGGTTGACCACATAACTAACACAAAAACGCGAGGGTCAATGACATACATACGTCCATACATTATATGTTATATTTACTAGTGGTGTGCTTGAGCACAAATGGCTAGCGAGCCTAAAGACTATACTATTTTTATATGAATGATTTTGACTTCTAATACTGAAGTTACTGATCAGGTCCAGTTTTGAAATTTCGCATACACGGTAAAGGGATTTCAGTGCCATAATAACAACTCTCTGCAACTGCTTGAATTGAAGGAAGGAAAAAAAACAAAACAATACACGTTATTTAAACGTTTTCTTTGTGATATTCTTTAGCTAAGTAGTGGTTGTAACACACAATGTTTGACACAACTGGACATGCACCTACACAGACTTACCTTAGCGGTAGTCTAGTGGACAATGTATTTTCAAGTAAATACTGTTGCGCACGGCTTATAACCACGACAAAGAGCGCATTGACTTACCACCGCCACTAACTCGAATAGAAATGGAAGTCCCTAAGTTTTCAAGTTTGAACTGCACCCCCCAAAAGAATTCAAAACGGTAAACAATTCAATTTCAGGGTACTGATCAATAAACCAGAGGATTCTGTTTAGTGCAATTTGGGATGGGGTCGACCAAGTAACTAACACAAAAACGCGAGGGTCAAAGTACAAAATGACATACGTACGTCCAAACATTACAAATAAACAAACATCCCCGATTTTTCATTTTTACCCCTGTAAGTGTCTCGCTCGCTACGCTCGCTCGCCAATAATAAACCAAAATTGAGGTTTGTATGCGATTTATAAACTCCGAGACACAAAGGCGCAGCCGGAGTGGCTAGGATTTATAAATCGAAATACAAACCTAATGATTTTGGTTTATAACTATTTTATAGCCAGAACATAAACAACGAGCAAAGTATAGCGTTAGCTATCTTAGTGATTGTATTAAAGTACCCAAACTCTTCATTATTCCATTTTGCTTTAATCTCCCTTCTACCATAACTAGTGGTGCGCTCGAATAGCGCAAATACATGGCGAGCGAGTAAATATATGAATATAGGTAAAGATGATTTCCTCAATAATAGCAATGATTAGGCATGAAGAGTTAATAACCTGAATAAACTTCGAAAGCAGTGGCAAAGAAGCGCAGCTTGACAAAGACTTCACAATTGTTTCAAGAAGAGAGTTGCTATAAACTTTTATGTTGAAACAAGGATTCTCCGCACCAGTTAATTGAAAAATACTGGAACTGTGAACGCTTTACCTAACTTACGTAACTAGTGGTGTGCTTGAGCACACAAATGGCGAGCGAGCCTTAAACAAAAACTACACTATTGTTAAATTTGATTTTAACAACTAACACTCAAGCTACTAAAATAAAGTCGAGTAATTAAATTACGTATGGGGTAAAGGGGTTTCAATGTCATAGTAACCGCTCCCACAACAGTTTGAATTGAAAAAGAAGCAACAAAATCAAATCACCTTATTTAAAAATTTCTTTGTGATATTCTTAATAGTACAGTAGGACCTCAGTATAACGGAACTCACTTATCTGGATCTCCCGAAAGGTGGAATTTGCAAATTATTATGCTGTACAAACCACACTGCAAAAACAGCTGTTTTGCTCCCATGGGCCTCCATTGCTGGAGCAAACCACACTGCAAAAGCAGCTGTTTTGCTCCTGCAAAAGCAGCTGTTCTGCCCCCACTGTTCTCCATTGCTGGCATTTACAATTTGAAGTCAAAAATTTAATTAAACTCAATGAACCTCAGTATAACAAACATTTCACTATAACTGTGTTCCCAAAGTGTTGTTATACTGAGGTCCTACTGTAGTTGTAACTGCACAATACTTTCACACAACTGAACATTTACGCAAGACTTACCTTCTTGGTTCCTCTAGTGGACAATGAATTTACCAGTAAATGCTGTCGAGTAGGGCTTATAACTGTGACAAATATCGACTAACTCAATTAGAAATGGAGCTCCCATAAGTGTTTGCGTTTTAACTGCACCCTCAAAACAATTCAAAGCGGTAAACAATTCAATTTCTAAGGTGATACGGTAATGGTCGCTAAACCGGAGGATTCTGTTTAGTGAAGTTTGGGACGTGGTCGAATGCGGAGCGAACACAAAAATACAGAGGGTCAAAGTACAAAATGACATACATACGTCCATACATATATACAAATAAACTAGTGGTGTGCTTGAGCACAAATGGCGAGCGAGCCTGATAGTTAGGTAACATAAAAGGTTACTATGTTTTAGCTTCATGCAAACACTATAATAGCAGTTATGACATTTGATTTCAGCAAACAAATACAAAATCACTCTCTTACCTTATTAATGGTAACTTTTGTAGTATCAAACATCAACCATTCTGATAATCTCAATCACCAGTAACTCTTGAACAAGCTCTCAGCTACGATAAAAAATAAACCAGTGTTATTATTTGTAATTTTAGCCAACAAATATGGAATTACTACTTATATCATTCTTGAGTATTGATAACTTCTGTAGTATCAAATTGAAGTTACTTTGACCATCTGAATTACCTTGAATTCTTGACAACAAGCTCTCACCTACAAAAACAAAAGACAATCAATTTTAGCACACAAATACAAAATTACTTTCTTACCTCATTTTCTTGAGCAGTGGTAACTTTGTAGTACCAAATTTGAGCCAATCTGACTATTTGAATTTACCAGTCACTGTTGACTAGCTCTTAGCTACAAAAAAGAAAGGCCAGAGTTAATTTTGCATATTTAGCTAACAAATATGGAATTGCGTACTTATCTCAGCTTCCCTCGAGAAGTAGTAGCTTCCATAGCATTAATACTACGGCATTCTGACTACCAACGGCTCTTGATAACCAACAATCGGCACTCCGTATCCCCCCATAAAACGGCGAAGTTTTTAAATTAAGTCTGGAAAAGGGTCTTCAATGCCATAGTAACCTGTCGAATCGACTTTTTGTGTCTTGAAAACAAGCGTTTTAGCAGGAATTTTCTCATACTTTGGAGCTTAAGTATAAAGTAAGGTTTGCTTAATGCTGTAATTTCAGAATAAACTGGAGTGAAGCCTAAATAGCCGTGTTTTTAGGAGAAAAACGTTCCCCGCGCGCGCGTTTAAAGAGCATACGTACCATCCATACATACATACATATATATAACATATACCCGATTTTGCATTATCCACCCCTAATACTGTCTCGCTCGCTACGCTCGCTCGCCAATAAACAAACATCCCCGATTTTCAATTGTGTTACCCCTGTAAGTGTCTCGCTCGCTACGCTCGCTCGCCAATTATGGTTGCTAAGAACTATATCAGACTTTTCCCCGCTAATACATTTTCTTACGGGCATACTAGACTGTATCAGATTTATAGTTCTTAACGACAAGCGTGGTCGCTCGGGTAACGGGCTATAAACAAATAAATAAATAAATAAACATCCCCGATTTTCAATTGTGTTACCCATGTAAGTGTCTCGCTCGCTACGCTCGCCAATAATAATCAAGCCGAAGGAAAGAATAAATAGTGGGTAGAGATAGTCTTAAGTGTAGTGTAGGAATTTCTACTAGGCAACATGTCTAAAGTATGGCCAAGTGAAGCTGACGTAGATTTTACTTGGCACGTTTAAAACAAAATGTGCGCAAGCACTGGTAACGAATGTGAATTGGTCTACATGAACTCCTGCTACACTTAGTTTACTGACAATTTGCTACCATTCCATGAACTTCATTGATTTTAATAAGTAAATAAAGTGCCGATAACTTTGTAGGTTCTTCTTCTCGCCTGAGCTTAACCGATTCCCTCACCACTAGAGCTCTTGCAAGACCAACAACAACCTTTCTCCAACTTTTCGCGAAGAGGCTAGTGACAAGATCTGAATCTAAAATAGTATTAGCAGGTGAGAGGTGATCTGAAGTGTCAAGTGAAGGCGATATAGCAAGGTCTGGACTCTGCTCTGGAACTGACTCTGATTCAACGACCTCAGCAATGTCTTCCAATGCCACGGGAGAGGCGCCTTCAGACAACTGCAAAGACTGAGCCGTCTTCTCAGCCTGCTCATCACTAGCTGCCATGGCCCGTGTGACGGCCAAAGTAGGGGCAGGTGAGGACTTAATATGCGACAAAAAATCAAGGAGTTTCTCCCAGCCAATATCTGTACCAAGTAGGAAATAGTAACGAAGCAGACAGTCAAGAACTGCCAATCTACACTTGCCCTCCAATGAAGGCAAAGAAACATCCAACTCATATACTGGGACTTCATGTCTGACCATGCCCCACGAGGTAGTGTGTGCAATAGGAGTATCATTGGAGCCAATGAAATTGGAAGAAATCAGAGAGACTTTTGCCCCAGAGTCTAGAATGACATCTGTTTGAATGCCGTTAACTGAACCTTTTACTATGAATAAATCATTTAAGTTGTGATCATTAAGGAACTCTGTGTCAAATGAATTGGTGTCATCAGAATTACTGGAAACAACACGAACAGGCTTGGGTGCTTGAGTGTTACCCCTAGTGGGGCCAGAATTATTGGAAGATGGTCTAGTCTGAGATTGAGATTGTTGAACCTGAGGTTGAGCTTGAGCTGATTGTTGTTGGGACTGGATGTATTGTGCCTGTGAACGGCAACAGGGAAAATTGGTTGTACAGCATCTGTTAAAGTATATTCCATTACTATATATTAAGAGTTCCATATAATTCCAGAATAGACTTCAGATCTATCGTGTGGACAACTAAAACAGAAAAAGAAAGATAATTTTTCCAATCAAGAGACGCCATTGCTAACCACATACCATTAAATCTAATTAAAAAAACTATTACCTAATTTTTCCTGAAGTGTACAATGCATACCATGAAACTAATGGTGCTGTGTCAATTTATGTGTAGGTCATATGTGTAGATATCTAACCTGACGTAACTGATCGTGAATATGACCCAACATCTACTAATATCCACAACCACATATAACTCAGCATGCTTGTCAATTGAGCAGGCTTGATCAAGAAAATTTGAGGCTTTAAGTTCAAAATGGGAAAAAGAGAAGCCTAAATCTCATTTTTATTTTTGACGGTATACTGAATCCTCTGAAGAAAGTGAATCAAGCAAGCTTGAACAAACCATTTTGTACATTCACCAAAAGCCTTGGCAGCAAATGTTCATGGTGAAGTATGGTTTATAGATGCTACATACATAACCACATAATATGAGTTAGCACTATTTTTTGTAGCTGTTAAAACTAATGTGGGATATACAGTCATAGCTGATTTTGTGCTTCAGTCAGAAACAGCTGAGCAAATAAGAGAAGCTTTACAAATCTTGTCATCATGGAACCCTGCATGGCAACCTCCATACTTTATGGTTGACTATTCAGAAGCTGAGATTGAATCCATTCAAACTACATTCCCAGCTTGTAACATACCTTTGTGATTTCCGTCAAGAACAAGCCTGGAGAGATGGGTCAAAGATAAGAAGCATGGCTTATCTTCTGAAGATGGAACACATTGCTCCATCTTCTCACAGATGTGGCTCAGTCTCCTTCTCCAACAGACTATGATCAACCCCTCAATGTTTACTATAATCAGCATGTACAGAACCTAATTGACATTGAAATTTGGATAAACAACACATCAGTACAGGAATGGCTTAATGGAAAATGGCTAAGCTCACCAAAGGTAAACAAAGAGTACAAAGCATAAAATGCTAGGTTTCTTATTAATCCTTACCCTGTCAATTGTTTTTCAAACATTCAAATTATCCTGTAAAATGTTTCAATTTTTGTTTACAGGCTCTTTAGGTGGAGCTTTTGGTGTAAAATAATTGGAGCCATCCAATTCAAACTTGTTTCAATGTTTTCATGATGTTAGGGCCTTCATGGGCTTAGATTATTTACTACTTGAGGTCCATCAGTAGCTAAAAGAAAGCATACTAAGTGCAGGTTTTGTTAGAACTTCGGTCTGCAGCTTTATTGAAGCAAGTTAAATTTTTGTACAACATTTTTGCAGCTAAGGTGATTTGATCATCCAAAATATTTTCAGTATGCTGTACTGTAAAGCCTGAAATTATAGTGGCCATAATATTTAGCGTTTTGGGCATTCATGGTATATTGGCAGCCATTAAATTTAGCGTTTTACATATGAACCAAAAAATTATTTTAAAAAACTAACTGATTGTGTCTATGATCCCACTCTTTTCAAATCCTCTGACAATATCATCTGGTGTGGCTTTAAGAGTTGTAAGAGACATCATTAGCCAGTTTGCATGCAAATGTTTCATCAGTGTAGCTCTAAGATCAACTTTTATATCCTGTAGATTAGTTCCACTGTCTAATGATTCCTTGACTTCATGATTCCTTGACTTCATTTGCATACCACCGGGAGAAGTTAGACTTCATAAGCGACTTAAATTCTTCATTAAAACTAATGTCGAGTGGTTGCAGTTCACCAGTACAGCCAGCAGGGATAAAGACTTGATGAATATTGTTCTCTTTTAATTTCTTTAATACAGAATCACAGCGATGTGACATGAAAACCTCAAATATTGCAAGCGCAGGGTGATCATCAGCCAAACCAAGTTTCTGGCGGGTTGTACTCACATATGGAACCAGAACATTATCAACGTATTCAAGCATTGTAACTTCAGTGCTCCAATGACTCTCACTATGAGTAATGGCCCAATCCTCAGGAAAAGTAACTTTGGCATGGCATCCTGGAGTCTCGCCCTTATAAATGACTTGACGTGGCAACATATCACCAGTTGCAGCTACAGTTATTAGAACAGTGATCTCCCTTTTGTCATCTTTTCCAACAACAGGAATTTGCTTGGTTCCTTCCTTCTCCAGAGTCCATTCACTAACAGGAACAAGTTTTGAGCCAGTTTGATCCCAGTTTAAGACTAAGGCTAAAGGAATTGAATTAGACTGTACTTCATTCGTAATTCTTTCCAAAAAGGTTAGCTTGATATCTGCAAAGTCTGCTGGTAGCTTTCTGGCTGCCTTAGTAGCTTTACGCTTCACATACCCATGGCGGAATAGAAATGATTCAGCTCACTTGCGTCCAAGATCAATAGGGCCACCGTGCTCTTTTAAAAGTGAAGGATTCCGATAAGACACTATTCCCTTGGCAGCTGCAATGACAATGGAACGGTTGACAATGCCTCCAGCTCTGCGCAAGCACTGAACATAATTATTCACTACTTCTGCATCATAGTCTCCCAACATGAGTGGTCGACCTCTAGATGCATGTGGAAGGCTTTTGATCGAGTCTGGGTCCTTTCCTAGCTTCAACTTCTCAAGGTAAGCTTTCTTCATGTTCCTAACACTGCTTTCTGACACCTTATGGCCCAGCTCATCAGAAAATTTCTCCACAGCTGCTTTATTCCCATTTTCACACATGTACTTGGCTATTTTCACCATAGTTATATCATCATAAGTCTTGTTGGGCCCTCTCTTCTTCCTTTCTTTAGCTACTTGTAAAATCTCACTCACTTGTTTATTGGCAGCTTTGGTAGCCTCATCATCACCTTCTTGGAGCAACTGAGACACAGAACTACTACTTGGAACTAGCCAGCGTTTGAGAGACATCATTAAGAGCTGATGCATATGGCTAGTGAACTTTGACAACAATACTCTGCTATTATACAGTGAAAGAGAATAGATTGCCCTGACTTTAGAGAACTTAACGTTATCTGCTAAAAGTGACATTCTCTAACATAGTTAACTTTAGCGTCTAAAATGTACGGTAGCTCTAAAGTTCCTTCCCATTATTTGATACGAAGTTTTATTCATTGAGAAGAAACAACAAAATTTGAAGTGCCATGCTGCTATTCAATAAATGCATGCTCTCAATATTGTAACAGATCACTTAGAAGCAGGTAATATCACTCATGTTTAACCAATAATTAGTTGTAAAGGCAAGTAAGAACAATGACGTTTCCAAAACTAAAATTGCGAGCACGTCGCGCGCACCAATTCATGCACGTCTAAATCTCATTTTACTTTAAACGCATCTTGCTACTTCAGGTCATATGCAGTGGCGTGTCCACCATACCAGTTAGTACACTTTATAGTACAAATTGTTAATGATGAAATTTAATGCGTGGTACTCATTGGAAGGTTTCAAGCAAAGTGAATGCTTACAGAATAGTGATGCAAGGTTTCAGCCAATTCTGAACATTAAGTAAGTTTTAGACAAAGCGTGTAAGAATATTTGAGTTAAAGATTAAAGAAACTCAGCTTAACCTAACATATTCTTTTGCTGCTACTGTACCTAAGTTATTGGTACCTTATACACCTTACCTAAAGCTTTAGTGTGGCGCCCTCAAAGAGCTCAGAACGCCCAGCTCAGCTCTAGTACACTACAACTGAAGACCCTATTACTAGGCTGTAGCTAACTATTATTACAGACTGTAATTATATATTTGTGTACAATACGCAATAAAATGTTCCAGCAGTTGTCCCAGGTGGAGCCAACTAATACAGATAACTGGCACCCCTACTACTCTCTTATCATATATATTGTGTGCATTCATTTTTAATTTTCTACCCAAAAATAAACGATAGGGTCTTTTTTTCTTCCTGCCTTCACATTTGTCACTCATAAGAAATCTAACCATAACCTCTGAAAATGATATACAGTTGTGTGAAATTGAATTATACGATGTTTTATCCCAAATTGCTGTAATTGTAGCAACCTCTTCATACGTACAAGAGCTATATCCCACTGTCCCAGCATTTCTAAATCTCCAATCACTTCCTATGTCCGTACTATCCCATTTTTAACACCTCTATGGAAGTATTCATACGTAAAGCCCCTATACCGTATAAAAGGGTGTGAAATCACACTTTTTCCGAATACTTTATATATTGGTAAGTATCCTACTCTGACTGCGAAGGATTTATTGGAACCGTCAGAAAAACACATATCATCATTGTTGGGATATGTACAATTATCACTTTCGGTGCAGCGTTGTTCCCTGGGCCTACATTCATAAGTAGGAGGACAATAATACTCTGCTTCGCTACAGTCAATGAGAATAGATTGCCCTGACTTTAGAGAACTTAACGTTATCATAAGCAAAAGTATCATTATTTTGTTGTTTTAACAGCGTTAATAAATTATAACTATTATTATAAGCGCAATTTAATAAGTGCTAAAAGTGACATTCTCTAACATAGTTAGCTTTACGCGTCTAAAATGTACGGTAGCCCTAAAGTTTCTTCCCATTATTTGAGACAAAGTTTTATTCATTGAGAAGAAACAACAAAATTTGAAGTGTCATGCTGCTATTCAATAAATGCATGCTCTCAATCTTGTAACAGATCACTTAGAAGCAGGTAATATCACTCATGTTTAACCAATAATTAGTTGTAAAGGCAAGTAAGAACAATGACGTTTCCAAGACTAAAATTGCGAGCACGTCGCGCGCACCAATTCATGCACGTCTAAATCTCGTTTTACTTTAAACGCATCTTGCTACTTCAGGTCCTATATGCAGTGGCTTGTCCACCATACCAGTTAGTACACTTTATGGTACAAATTGTTAATGATGAAATTTAATGCGTGGTACTCATTGGAAGGTTTCAAGCAAAGTGAATGCTTACAAGATAGTGATGCAAGGTTCCAGTTAGTACACTTTATAGTACAAATTGTTAAAATTTAATGCATGGTACTCATTGGAAGGTTTCAAGCAAAGTGAATGCTTACAAAATAGTGATGCAAGGTTTCAGCCAATTCTGAACATTAAGTAAGTTTTAGACAAAGCGTGTAAGAATATTTGAGTTAAAGATTAAAGAAACTCAGCTTAACCTAACATATTCTTTTGCTGCTACTGTACCTAAGTTATTGGTACCTTATACACCTTACCTAAAGCTTTAGTGTGGCGCCCTCAAAGAGCTCAGAACGCCCAGCTCAGCTCTAGTACACTACAACTGAAGACCCTATTACTAGGCTGTAGCTAACTATTATTACAGACTGTAATTATATATTTGTGTACAATACGCAATAAAATGTTCCAGCAGTTGCCCCAGGTGGAGCCAACTAATACAGATAACTGGCACCCCTACTACTCTCTTATCATATATATTGTGTGCATTCATTTTTAATTTTCTACCCAAAAATAAACGATAGGGTCTTTTTTTTCTTCCTGCCTTCACATTTGTCACTCATAAGAAATCTAACCATAACCTCTGAAAATGATATACAGTTGTGTGAAATTGAATTATACGATGTTTTATCCCAAATTGCTGTAATTGTAGCAACCTCTTCATACGTACAAGAGCTATATCCCACTGTCCCAGCATTTCTAAATCTCCAATCACTTCCTATGTCCGTACTATCCCATTTTTTAACACCTCTATGGAAGTATTCATACGTAAAGCCCCTATACCGTATAAAAGGGTGTGAAATCACACTTTTTCCGAATACTTTATATATTGGTAAGTATCCTACTCTGACTGCGAAGGATTTATTGGAACCGTCAGAAAAACACATATCATCATTGTTGGGATATGTACAATTATCACTTTCGGTGCAGCGTTGTTCCCTGGGCCTACATTCATAAGTAGGAGGACAATAATACTCTGCTTCGCTACAGTCAATGAGAATAGATTGCCCTGACTTTAGAGAACTTAACGTTATCATAAGCAAAAGTATCATTATTTTGTTGTTTTAACAGCGTTAATAAATTATAACTATTATTATAAGCGCAATTTAATAAGTGCTAAAAGTGACATTCTCTAACATAGTTAGCTTTACGCGTCTAAAATGTACGGTAGCCCTAAAGTTTCTTCCCATTATTTGAGACAAAGTTTTATTCATTGAGAAGAAACAACAAAATTTGAAGTGCCATGCTGCTATTCAATAAATGCATGCTCTCAATCTTGTAACAGATCACTTAGAAGCAGGTAATATCACTCATGTTTAACCAATAATTAGTTGTAAAGGCAAGTAAGAACAATGACGTTTCCAAGACTAAAATTGCGAGCACGTCGCGCGCACCAATTCATGCACGTCTAAATCTCGTTTTACTTTAAACGCATCTTGCTACTTCAGGTCCTATATGCAGTGGCTTGTCCACCATACCAGTTAGTACACTTTATGGTACAAATTGTTAATGATGAAATTTAATGCGTGGTACTCATTGGAAGGTTTCAAGCAAAGTGAATGCTTACAAGATAGTGATGCAAGGTTCCAGTTAGTACACTTTATAGTACAAATTGTTAAAATTTAATGCATGGTACTCATTGGAAGGTTTCAAGCAAAGTGAATGCTTACAAAATAGTGATGCAAGGTTTCAGCCAATTCTGAACATTAAGTAAGTTTTAGACAAAGCGTGTAAGAATATTTGAGTTAAAGATTAAAGAAACTCAGCTTAACCTAACATATTCTTTTGCTGCTACTGTACCTAAGTTATTGGTACCTTATGCACCTTACCTAAAGTATTTTACAGTGATATTTCACCTAAAGTATTTTAAGGGTGCCCGCACACCGCCTACGCACCGTCTACGCATGCACCCACGCAAATCTATTAACTAAATCAATTATGTTGCTATGGCCTACTTTTATGTATTTCTTATGTTTTGCAGGCTATCCTATACAGTGGACCTCACAGTAAACTATCTAAGGAGCTGGCTTACCAGAAATTAGAAGTCTAAAGCGACTACTATGGCAGATATAAGTGGTCACATTCTCCAACATAAATGGCAAAATATCCCTGACAATTCAACTCCACAGTTGGGGTCTCACCGGTACGGACTCCCGAACTCACCGCCGACGAAATTACAGAAGCTTTTTTCAATTTACAATTATTAGTTTTCAAATTATTCATTGTTATTATTATTGTGGCTACCATTTTTTTAAATAAATTCGTTTTTGGCCGTTATTACGAAATTTCTCTCTGTAATTTTTATTTTTTTTTATTTTCAGAACCTGTATTCCAAAAATAGAATGGTTCTGAACCCGCATTCCGTACTTATGGCGGGAAATAGCATGCAGAACAAGCCAATCTTTCCTCGCACAATTTTGTCAATTTCAGCCCGGCCTCGGCAGGTAAGGAATACGCGCGGATTAGGGTGAAGTATTTTGGAATGCAGTGGCTCTGAAAAGAGCCGGTTTGAAAAAATTAATAAACACGGACAACAAAATGGTGAGAAGGCGCCCAGGCTGAGACTTCTAAGTCGGGAGGAGCGCCCTGTACAACTTCTCTCCGAGCGGCTTGCTCCTGACTCCCTTCTGCTACAGGGAGGCAACGCAGTCATCCTTGGTATCACTGGTTCTACGGATAAGCAATAGAGTGTGGAAATCGAAGCCCTGAGTGACCAACTTCTTGGCTTGTGTTGGTGTGATGCCGGGCTTTTCAAGGGATCTGGTGAGTAGTGCTGCATTGGTATACAGGGTCTTCTGAGCTAACCACTTCTTCAATTGCATGCTAGGCGACTGAATGTGAAGTTTGTCTAGACATCCTGTTAGAGATGGATGAAGCAGGACCCGCTCAAGTGCTAGTACATCTGGAAGAGCACTGTGTGCATCTGAGGTAAATTTATGACTTTTATACTATATATACTACTTGCTAAATAGTATTCTATACTTTCAATGTCAACTCCAATGATTTTCTGGTGAAATTTCTCCATGCCAAGTGACGCCTTCTGCAAAATCTGCACCCCATCTTTTTTCATCTAAATAAAGTCAAATGTAGACCCTGAAAAGTCATGTAAATTTTTGTTTACCTTCCTTAAGGATGAGAATGGGGGAGGGCATTACTTTTTGTGCCGCCATAAATATATTTACCTCTGCTATTATTGAATGCAATTGTAGGTACAAGTTCCAATGCACCTCCAGCAGTACCTGCAGGATTTAGACCCGAGTCCACAAGTGTACCACCAACAACAGTCCACTAGTTGTACCACCAACAACGGGGGGCGATTTTTTAAACGACGCACTCTTTGAGGACTTAGAAAAACTAGCAACGTTTATTAAAGGTCAAAGTTCATGGTGCACCAGATAGTTCAATCATTTGCGCATGCGCTGTGAACTAGAGTTTGCCCTATTTATTTTTTTTGGCTTCCCGCGGTGAAATGCTTGCTACCATGCTGTCTTCAAAGTTTCTACTTCTATGGCTTCTTGTGACTGTACCCATGCAGGATCCCTTGTGCTTTTCAGCACAATCTGGGAATTCTTTGTTCCCAGATCCAGGGGTGAATGCTGGGTCTTTTACTGTTCCAGATCAGTCCTGAACTGTTTTTGGAGTTTCTTTCCTCTTATAGCGATTGTTTCATCTTGATGCTTAGAGTTCTACTGTTATTAACTGCAATTTTTTTGACAAGGTAAGGAATAAACTACAATGATTGACATATAAATTAAACAAATTTATCTTAAACATTTCATTGCTCCAGATATAATACCCGACAGTCATCCACAAAATTATCTAAAAGTCGTCAATATCTTATGGTAAGTACAATACGAATAAAACAACAACATAACAACTTATTGATTTATTGTACATGATTAGGGTGGAGGATTGGAAAAGTTATGTTATGATAATGCTCCAGTCATATCTGCAAGTCTATCCATGGACGTAGTAATTTCCGAGGTTGCATAGTCAGTGGTCCATCCATGTGGTCTAAAAGATTCCTTCACTCACTTCCATTACCAAAGCCATAAGTCTGCTATGTAAACAAACAGAAGTAAGTGTGAAAAAGTTTATATACATAAAATTTTCAATGGGATTGATGGACTATAATGGATTAAAACAACTTCAGTGGTATCATTACGACTTAAAACATAACAGCACCATAGGTAAGATTATGACTTGGTTAACCGAAACTGGTGACTTATATGGAATCAATACTAAAATAATTATGGAGTTCTTTAGCCAATCTAGCTCGAATCATGAAACAAAGCTGATAAATTTAACTAGAGATAATTGGATAACTGAAAATGAAATAAATGACTTGTTCACTCTTTTGAATCAGCAGTATGAAGATATTATGTGTGTAGTATGTACCCCAGATAAATGCATAAGAGATTTCTTGATATCGAAAAGTAAAGTGTTTCAGAATGGAAAGGTTATTTTGGCTCTTAATGTAGGACAAGACCATAGCAGTAAACTTGCAATCCAATGAGAAGAAAGATCCGACAAACGTGTGTCCATTTTATCCCACCCAAACTTGCTCTAATGTTTGTGGTGTCATAGTGCTTTGTATGGCAGCTGTGATGTGCTGTAATTGGGAGAACTGGTACAGCTGGAATGAAAGACTTCTCCCCAATGTTTAGTTAAACCCTCTAAGCACAGTACTCAGTTGAGACTTAGTGTAATTTCTTGGATTATTGAACGTAAAATAAATACCAGCTCAATAATTCACGATTGTAAAAAGCAGCAAGAAATTAATGATGAAATATGCACAGCTGAGTACAACAGTGAGAGTGGAAGCATAGATGACATAACTGCTCATAATAATTACATAGCAGCAGTACTGCCTAGTAATTACACATACAAGTTTGTTGAAATAGATTACTGCAATACTCAAACCTATAACTTCAAATGTACCTTCAAAATACAATTAGAAAATGAACAAGAAGCAAGAGAATGGGTGCAAAAATACAATCAAGTGACACAGGAGACCATGGTGTTTCAGCGCAGCAAAAATAGATTAGGAAAGCGAGTATGCAAGAAACTACATTTACGATGCCACCATAACCAACAAAAAAAAGAAATAACTAATTTGAGCTTGAAGACAACACACCGTTTACATAATCTTAAGAATAATAATTGTCCTGCACAAATAAGTATTACTATATTAGCACCTCATCAACGTCATCGAGTATACTTAGTTGAGGTCATCCTACAACATAATCATAATCACACCATTAATGTAGCTGATGCTCTGAGATTCAGGCCTATATCGGACGAAACCAAATCCAAGTATTATGATTTATTTAAACAAGGTCACTCTCCAAGTAGTGCACACCTTGAATATGAAACGAATTTAATGTACCAACAAAACGCTCAGCTTTTAGCAGACCGAAATGTAAACCCTAAAATTAGTGATATCTATAATCTATTCAATAAATGGAGGAAAAATAACTTGGGAGTCCGCACTGGAAAAGAACTCTTCGCTGATCTAGAAGCACGGATAAATAAATATAACGAAACTAACAAAGATCTTGGTGGTAAAGCTTCAGTACAACGATTTAATAATAGTGAAAGAAAACATGACCATCCTTTAATTTTAGCTATATGTACTCCTTTAATGTCTCGAGTTCACAAACACATACAACAAGCTGGGGAACTCGTATTTATTGATTCATCGTCCTCTTTTGATGACTATAATAATCCTATGTTTGTCATGTCGACTTCCTCTGCTGCTGGTGGGCTACCTCTAGGAGTGGTGGTTACATCAGGGGAGAGTACATCAATAATTAATTCTGCTATGACTCATTTAAAATATTTATTTCCTACATATAGTTTTTATCGTAAAGGTAGTCCAGGCAACATAATTACTGATGACTCCCAAGCTGAACGAAGCGGTTTGAAAAAGACATGGCCCAGTGCATCACTGTACTTATGTGTATTTCACTTTCTACAAACCATGTGGAGATGGTTAGTTCATAGCAGCAATGAAATTGAGTCTCAGCATCGTCAACATTTGATGCAATTAATAAGAAATATGGTGTATGCTAAAACTGAATACATCCTCAATAATAAATACAAAGATCTAAAACAAGATTTAATATCCAAGCAGTATATAAATTTTAATGAGCATGTGAATACTTATTGGGAGAGACGACAAGAGTGGGCCATTTGTTATAGAGACAACACCAGTACTAGAGGAATAAATACAAATAATTATGCAGAGGCCGGAATACGAATTTTAAAAGACATAGTATTTCAAAGAATCAAAGCCTACAATTTGGTCCAAATTTTTGAATTTATAACTGTAACTTTTGAAATGTACTATGAACGAAGATTGCTATCAGTGGCATATAATAGAATGGACAGATACATTTCACTTCGTCACAAAGGACTGGGAGCATACCAGGTAAATAATACGGATATAACTAAACACGATCATAATAATTTGTTATACTTAGTTAAGAGTAATCACAGCGATCGAGAATATATCATAGATACTGAGAATTGGACATGTACATGCAGTGTTGGAATTACTGGCTTTCCTACAGGAGAGCCTTGTAAGCATCAGCATGCCGTAGCTAATAAATATAAACTGACTTCGCCTCATTTAATTCCTTTTGTTAATGCAAGGGGCAGATATTTGCATGCTGTGATTGCTTTAGGTGAAGACAGAGCAGGTACCCAAGCATTCTATGAAAGTTTAAAAACCAGTATGGCAGTAACAGACTCTGAAATGATGTCTACCAATAGTACAGAAATATGTGAGCCAAATGCTCCTATCTCTCCTAACAGTGACAGTGAATATGATTCTGCTGAAGATAATTTAGATACTTTAATTAATATACTACAGAAAGACACCAATGAGGGAGATGAGCTTATGCAAAATGTGTCACAACTATGTTGCTCATTTGTGGATGATGTATACAAGCGAATAAAGCAAATGGACACACAATATTTACATGGGCTAAAAAAGTTTTTTACAGTGTATTTGGACACTATTTCTGGCACTTAACCAGAATTATCAGCAACTCCGAAATTGAGCAGTCTATTACATACTTACTTCAAAAAAAATAATGAAATAATACCAGTAGCTGGAAGAAGAATAAACGTCCAGCCTACAGCAATTTCCCGTCGCCGAGAAGGAGCTCCTCAAGGGAATAAGATGGCAGTGAGTGGACGGCCAGTGAAGAGACCACACCCAGAATCAGATTGTGCTGTACAACAAAAGCGTGGCAGAAAAGAACATATAAAGCAAAAGCACAATCTGCGAAAAAATGAACTAAATAATCAAGCAAATCAATTTAAACATGGTCGTGGTCATTAAGACTCACACCACAATTTGTAACATTGTTTTTTTTTAACTAATTAATAATCATTATCACCTACAGTACACTAATTCATAAAGATCCACTGTGTTTTGGCTTTATAACTTTCACTTATCATGGCTTAAATATTCTAAACCTCAAGCTACACACAAACATACACTTTAGCTATACCCATGTCTTATTGTATTACACACAAAATTGGGCACTATTTGGAATCTGAAGACACTTCTGTGTATTAAATCAGCAAATCACAAGCACATCAGTATTAGAACAGAAATTTGTCATTACATGTGTACCACATGGTCTCAATGTATGTTGCTGCCAATGTTCACTCAATACTACTAACATACACATACAACAACACACCCATACACATGCGTACTACACAGATGCTAGCAAATTCTTATAGCTGCATACTGTTTTACTTTTGAATGGAAGCTCTACATTATTGGCGAGCGAACGAAGTGAGCGAGACACTCTCGAGCCAAGATCAAGGCAAAATTTGGTATATATGTTATATATATATATGGCTTTGGTACGTCGCCTCTCTTTACGTAAATAGGGCGGAGCTTCATACGATCTGTACCATTTTTCACAAAGTTTCTTAAAACGTTTTTTAGCTGTTGATTTCGTTTCATGGCATGCAGGAATATTCTAAGCCTTTATATACATAGGCTCGCTAGAAAATATAAATACAGCTTTTGGTGTCAATAGGCTTCATGCTACTAGGGGTGTATTCAAAGCACACAGTGTGGCGAGTAAGCTAGCCCAGTATACAAAAACGTCCTGTACCATATATTTTTGTCAATAAATGGTAAAGTATTGTCAATTTAGCTATGGATTTTTTGTTGTTTTTTTCCCAATTCTTTTTTTTTTATAGCTGGGCTAACTCACTCGCCACACTGTGTGCTTTGAGCGCACACCTAGTTATTATTAGCATTATTAAGGTGCAAGGTTAGTTATTGTGCTTACCACTTAGGAAGGGTTAAACAATATGCGTGTGTCATGGAAACCTTTTTTATATAATGACTAAGAATCAAAAATAAGAATTTATGTATAGATATACATGTGAAGCAAGTAAAAATGACAAAGATTGTGAGTTTCAGCCAGAATGGACACTAGCTCAAAAGGCTTTGGAGGAAAGTGGTAGTAAAATGGTTATTGACTGAAGCCTCTCTCCATATCAATGTCTTATGTTGCTGTTGTTTGAGTTCAATGAATGCATGTGTGCGTGGATAAGATTCCTCTGGGTAAAAGGGCATTGATATTCAAACAAACCGGGAATTGCAAAAAATTTTGATAAGGCAAAGTCCCCAGACCCTATTATGAGCGGAGCATTTAGGTAAAGGGTGTGGGAAACACAAGAAAAGTATCATTGTTAAAACAACAACACCAAAAAAAAAAAAACAAACTAAAAACTGATTTCTGTAGTAGGCACTCTTGCTGTCCAAATACATGGAATTCACAGAATTTTTTTTAATGTACACGTAGCTAATAATATGTTGCAATGGGACTATGTGGTAAGGATCATCACACTAAACATCTAAGCATCAGAAAAATTTTAAGACGTACTGTAGTAGTTTAATGGCAGAATCTTTAGCTGGTACTAGTGAGACCTTAATACTACAGCTACACTAGCAAAAAACAACAACTAAACAAACACACTTCATAATCAGGGTTTGATACAGGATTTTTGACTAGGGGGAGAGGGGAGGAGGGAGAACATCAGTGTCACCGGTCGGTGAGTTTAGTAGATGTGCATATATTCTGAACTAAAAAAAAAAAAAAGGTATAACACACTGTGGGAGGAGAAAAAAACAACAACCTAAAGTAGAAATTAGCGAGCGAGCGAGTCACTCTTGGGTCTAAATCAAATCTTAAAGCACAGAGTGGCGAGAGAGCCAGCCCAGCTATACTACAAACTGGTAGCTAAATTTTCAAAATATTTACGGCACCCGAAGTTATAACTTGAAACACCTAATGATACTTTACCTTTAATGTGCCAGTGGTGACTGACATGACTGCACTTAATTAATTATTTATGTTTCATGTAACGTTCCCATTCAATACATTTCCTGCTTAGAGCACCATTAATTTCTCCACAGTTGTGGTATTACCATACATTTTGCATTGAAAAAGACACTGCTATAGTATAATAATAATAGAATAATAAATAAATATACAAACAGTTGACAGTTAGACTAGCTCAAGATCAGCCAGTCTTGCAAGGTCTAAGAGTCTTTCACTAAAAGGTTGTCATAATTCTATCAAATTTTCACACTCCAGATAGTTCCTTGTTTGCTTGCCAACATTAATAAGTGTTATTACAAGACAAATGAAACTAAGAGACTCACTGAATTGTTCATGAGTGCCTTGAGGCACAGCACACAGATGTGAATGTCTGAGGACTCCGTGGTGGCCCGTGCCTGAGGCTGACGACCAGTTGAGGACTTGGGCTTAGTGACTAGAGGAATCATGGCGTCACTACTCCGGAGTCTTTGTAGAGGAGGTCGAGTGACAACTGAGGGAGCTTCCCTACAACACCAACCACAAGGTAATGTAAAGAACATATATACGTTTACCTGTCACCAGTTCGTGGCATATCATAATGTATTTCTAGGCTTCAGAGTCTCATAATAATAGCTTGTTATTTATTTATTTAAATTATCGTGTGAGTATGTGCTTGTGTGTTTCTTTTATGTGAGTGCCTATGTTTGCACTTTTGACATATCATATACACATCTTTTTCAACGCGTTTTCACGGTGTTCTGTAACTTTCTTTGTTTTCATGATTACATAATAGGACACCTGGACTTTCAACCGCAAGGAGGGGATTCCTACAGTGGATATTCTATAGGAATCTTTATGATGCCATGGGCTACAGGACTATCCCATAATACACACAGTACTGTACCATGCCAGCATAGACTGACAGGAGACTATTATAATAAGATACACCACAAAGTCACAGTCTTCACTCACCTGACTTCCAACTGGTATCTGAACATCATGTAGCTCACTAGCTCTCGGAGACCACTCCCCTCACTCAGAAAATGTTTCACCCAGCTATATCCCACATAAATAACAAAACAACAACAACCATGACTGCAATATAATGAAAGATCCATCCCAGGTAAGGTTGTTCTGCATGTTCCAACACAACCTTACAGTAATACCAAGGAATGCCTTTGAGTGATCTCTTTTTAAAACACATCAGACAATTGTCTCTGAACAAACACACACATATACATAATACAAATCCGTGCAGCTGGAATTCATACAAATTTACTAATAAATGTCAGCAGAATCCTACACTCTCATTCTGACTATAGCAGTATTACAAATGCTGGCTGAAGCAAAGAAATGACTCGTACAAAAAAGTGTGCAACGTAAGAGTGGAACTCCAGCAACTATATTTAGAGAGGAACAACAACCTTACTAACATTTCTCATTTCAGTGGGTGTGTCTTTGATGTGGGGTCAAAACACTTTTATCATATCACTATGCAACAATTCTCTAATAATGGCTTATTTTCTTAAGGAGTACCTAAACTGCAGGTAGACAATTCATGGAAAGGAGCTGGGCAAGGGTTAGATAAGGGTATATAACATGCATAGTAATTTTATGCCACAAGCTACCAATACACATGACACAAACACAAACGCATCATGCAATACGTTCCAGCTATGGTCAAAGTACCGACTCAAATAAAATTGGGATAAGTTGGACAAGACTTCGCTGTCAGTGTCTTGACGAGAAAAAAAGCAACATAAGGTTCAAAGTATAAAATATCTTGTACTTTGTACCTAAGTATTTCCAGAATTTTTTCTAAGTCCTCAAAGGGTGCGTCGTTTAAAAAATCGCCAACGGGGGAAGTGCTTGCTTCATATGGGGGAAGTGCTTGCTTCATATGTGTGCACGCCTGATCTTTCAGGGGAACCTGCACTGACTGGTGCAAATGGACTTGTGCTGCTTACTGGCACAGACAGACCTACGCTGAATTGCGCATCACGGACCTGTGATATTACATCAGAGATACCAATAATAAACCTGACACCAACTTTTTTATCTCAATTTTGCAATTTTTTTTTGTAAAAAATTTAGTTACGTTATGTACTACATAACAGGAGTCAATAATTCCTCAGATGTGCAATTGAAATTTAGGATTTTGCCAGTAATTTTATCAGATGACAGACAGTGTGTTGTTAGTTGGTATACAAGTAGCTAAGGTAGCTAGAACTATTTTTTTGTGTGTTGCAACAATCAACTTCTACTGGGATTACATCTTTTCTTGAGCCTAGCAGCAAGAAGTTGCTGTGTCCTCTTTGTTTCTCTGACTCTTCTACTAGCCATTGGCCACAACTTGATAACCCACCACCAAAGAGAGACCGGCAAGAATATCTGGATCAAATATATAACAGACCACAAGGGGATTGCGTAAGAATAGATCAATAAGATCGCTAACAATACTGAGGAAGTTGAAGGGGGAATTCCGTGCGAGCGTTTTTTTTAGGCTAGCCCCGAATTACAGCTGTGGTCTGGGAACTCAATTAACAGTGCACGCGCGTTGCTATGTGCCAGCACCCTTAAGTGGTCATTTACAATAGATTACAGTAAAACTTTGGAATAAGGGACAAAATGGGAACCATCAAGGTTTTCGTGGCTGCAATATTTGCTTGAAATCCTTTCCCACCCAGCATTTTGGGGATTATCCTGACTATTCTGGATTTGCTTTTGAACGTATGAATGGCATTGCTGGTTCTTTCCATACAAACACTCACAACATACCGATTCAAGTTATGAGGAAACTCACAAGCATGCAATCAACTGACAGTAGTCTATGGCCTAGTGAATTCCAAAATGAATTTTCATCTTTGCTTCATGAGCATAAGAAAGGAACATTGTCTGATTTCAGTTTTCTTGACAAAAACGAAATTAAACCTCTCCGTCCAATATTTCAAAAAGTTTTTGACGAAATCGAACTGGAAAGAATACATCAAGTTTTACACACCACCATGATGACGACAACAACTACCACATTGTGCGGTTGCACAAATACACTAATGCAATTGTCAATGGGGCCATCAAATTAGCATCAGAAAAATCAAGGTATGGAAATTTTTCAAAGGTAATTGTTAATAATAAATTAGTTGAAATAATCCGATTTGTATGCTGCATAGTAATTGTAAGCTGTAGTAATTCTACTTCAACTGAGACCCACAGATTATGGCTAGCACAATGTGTGCCTTACATTCCACATCAGTGCCGTGGATGGTTTGGTTTTCCCACGCAAGTATGGGCAGCTACTTTACAAGATGATCTCAGATTTTATTATATTCAAAACATAACTGACAGAGTTGTTTTTGTTAAAACCAAGGTTAATTTTGGAAGAAACATTGGAAAAGATAGTGTTCTTGTCATTGCTCCAATTCCTATTAACTGATCATAATTATATTGTTATGTCATTGTAATATTATTTGGTACAATACTTGGCTGTTGCATGAACTTTGTGTTTGAGAATTATGTAATTTTATCTGCATGAGAATGACTCAAATTACTTTTTCACTCAGGAAGTAGACATTCAATCTGGAGGGAAAAAGCAGGAGGACCCTAGATAACAGCTGCAAGAGAGCCAGCCAGCTGCAAATAGATGAAAATACAGCTGCTAAATTATAGACAAACAACTTAGGATGAGTCATGCTACATGTTATTGTAATTTGGTACAACACTTTATTTTTGGCTGCTGATAACTAACTTTGGTAAATCACTTGGAAGGCTAAAGAATTAGCTTAGAAACATCTTTCACAAACACTGCATGCTACATCATTATACATACACCTAAACTTAAAGACTTGTAGTCATCTTTGCCAGGGGCCCATCATTACTCAACAAATGTAAGCTGTGGGGTTGTATGGCCCACAGCTTTCTGGACCTAATAGACTGCACAATCTAACATGTTCAAAGTGTTAAAAAAAAAAAAAACCCAACCAGTTGGACCTTCAATTTTCATAGATACTTCAAGGTCAATTGCCCTAGGGGAATAATTGTTGACTTAATTCTTATAAAACAAAACTTCCAGAACATTGGCTCAGATCATAGGCACACTTATGTAGGTGAGCCAATGGTTGCACCATTGTGAGATAACCTAGCTTGCTTCCTGCCAATCCATATATAATCCTCCTGCAGTGTGTACTTCCCAATTATATTAAAAAAAATTCCAACACATTGGTGCAGCCACATAAAGGAGCACAGAATACCTTACTGGTCAAATTAAATGGCCTCCAGTCAGGTTTTTTTATACTTTTTATAATATAACATCTCCTTGTTGTGGTGCACACTTTATACAATTGGTTGTTGTGGTACTCGGTCACTCAATTCTTTCCTACCTCACTTTCCTAAATATCTCTATAATAAAAGAAGAATATGTTACATAGCTATGATATGTGAAAATTCAAAACACACACACACACACATTTGTGGGTACATGGGGTTCAGCCCTGTTTCATGGACTCTAAAATTGTCATTATTACAAAACCACACTGTTACATGCTGACATGCATGACATGAAATAAATGCAGCTGATGGAAAGGAGGTGGAAGTCCAGATTGTTGACTTAATTCTAATAAAACAAAAGATAATGAAGTATTACATTAATTTCAATACTCCTTCCATAAATAAATAAAATTCAAAATTTATAACTTAGATTTAGTTCTAGTTTAGTGTGGAAGTCGACACAACAGATATGTTCTGATCTGACGAGGAATCTTCAGTGAATTTAATTATATCTGTACACATGTATGGCTCACTAAATGAGATCATCACTAGTTTATATCTACAGATAGACCATACGCATTCTCAGTTGTCTATATGAAACAAAAGCTGATCCAATAGTTAGCTTGTATACAATAATAGCATCCATGCATGAATGCATTGTAATTGCTGCTGCTTCCAGTATTTAATTTTGATAGGTGTGGTTTCGGCATAGTTTGAGTGTGGTCACCGAGTAACGCCCTATTATTTCATGCCCATGCGACCATATTTATTGCAACATTAAAGGGTTAAAGCCCCCTATCCCACCTATCCTATTTGTGCAAGGTGTGGAACACTAGTTTATTATATTATGTATGGTTATATGACGAGGGCCCTTGGTAGTGTAAATCTTGTATGGACTGAATGAAGGTTAGGCTAGGACACATAGAAACTCTTGGATGCTTTCCATATTCACTGCGAATTGAGCAACTGATAAACCAAGGTACAAATTAATAAAATAGTTTAGAAAAGGCCTTAAATTAAAAAAGGGCAAATGTCACACCGCCTTCAGCTTCCTTATCTCACACCTGGAGACGGCATGCACACTTTTAGATATACATAGTAATAATGTATGAATGACAATTACAATGTACAATTCTGTATATGTCAATATTACACACAAAAAAAAACAACAACAACACAAACATAACACACACACAAACATAACATACACATACACAAAGATAACACACATGCAAATACAAACTTAACACACACACAAACATAACATACATTCAAACATATACATAACACACACACATACACACACACGCAAACATAAACATAACACACACAAATTCTCTTGCACTGGTTATACACAGGAAAAGACTTAAATAATTAGCAGTTTATCACACATCCACACACACACACACACACACACCATACATTTACAACAGCCACAGCCACCAAGTACACATGCACACAATAATTATCTTGCAACCACTAGCAGATCAGTTATGGGAAGGGGTTACAACGAAGAGCATATATATATAAATAATAAACAAATGAAATCATGGATACTAATTTCACACGCAATATAATTAGGCCATGAGCCAGGGGGGTCCGCCGGTATCATTTTGGGGGACTAAGGTTCATGATGATTTTTAAGAAGATATGCAGCTCTAGAGTTGGGAAATTGGTGATAGCGTTGCTCTGGGAGTAGCTCTTGGTTTCTATAGTTGAATAAAATGTGCAGATGTCAGCAATTATTAGTTACAGGTTAACAGGGCTAAACAAGTAATGTAAAGATATTTTGAAGAAGATATGCAACACCAGAGTTAGAAAATGGATGCTAACATTATTCTCGAGGTATCAGAGGTTATTGTTACCTGATAATTATACTTGTGTCAGCATTTATTTAAAAAAACAACACATAATTACAGTGAAAAAACCAGTATTCACAGTCATCTTCCTGTTCATCATCTAAACTAGTAATACAGTCTTCATTAACTAGTAAGGCTTGGTTCTCACAGTCTGGTAATCTGCACATATCAGTGCATTTAAGTTCATTTGCTAAACATTCACAATTCGTCAGTACACGCTTTTTTGAGCAGTTACAAGCCAATAAATCAACAATGGCCTGAGGTGCTGGCTGACCATTCATCCAGTGTATCATCAAATGTTCATCAGCTCCATCCTTCTCGATCTTCCAACCTCTTCCAACAGGACTTGGTATTTGAGGAATCTGCTCCAGACATCTTCTCCATATGCCAGCTTGGTAGTTGGCTCTGAAGATATGATTAGCCAAGCAGTCCTTGCACGGTGGAAGTTGGTGACTCTCAATCTCACCCTTCTTAGCACAGAACAGATTGTACCTGAGATCATTGACTTTGGTTGTTGAAGCTGCTTTGGGAGCATAGAGGAGACATGTAAATGCTTCCAGTTTGTCCATAAGGTCAGCAGAAAGATCCCATTCCTGGCCCAACTTCAAGAAAGTGTTCTGGTGTTCTTTGTTGTTAACCCTCAGCGCGCATGCGCCCAGAAGGTTACAGTAGTTCTAGTGTCATTCATTCGTTCGTACTGTCACTCTGTCTGTCAACAGGCCACTTCTGGAAGGTAGGAACCAGTCAGGCTCTGAAAGCGGCATCAAACAGCAGTATTTCACGAAGTAAGTTCCTTTAATATGCCAGAATTTTGATTTTGGACTTCATTTTCCAGAAAAAAGCGAGTCTTTCCAGAGCCGTGCGATCGTAGGCTTACAGCGGGAACAGCCCCTTAAAAAACGTGCTTGTCACGTGAGCCAGCTTGAAGGTTGCAAATCACTTTTAAATAGCTAACAATTACATGCATTTGGCGTGAGGTGATGTGTTGCGTAGTCGTTGAGTGAGCAAGTATCTAACCTAATAGTCTCTGGTTCGAATCCTTGTCGACGGTTTTTGTTTTTTTTTCATGTTTTTTTTTTCATCCTGCTTTTTTTCTTTTTCCTTTTGTCTTCTTGCCTTATTTTCCTCTTCCTACTGTTTTTATTTCTTTTCTACCTTTTCCTTTCATTTCCTCTTTCTTTCCTGTACTGTTTTTCTTTCTTTCTTCTTCCTTTTTCTTTTCTTCCTACCTATTTTCATTCCTTCCTCTTCTTTATCATACTAGCTAACTAGCGCTGAGGGTTTGCACTTCAGTGCTCTAGTTAGTTAACAACTTCAGGGCCTTTACTTTACCTTTGCCTGCAAATGCACTGACTGCATCACATCCAGTGTATGCATGCATGCCAACAAGGGCTCTACAGACATCAATACGAACAGTAGCAGCAACTTTCCGGATATCAACGATTCTTCTCCGGGTTTAAGCGAGTCTTTCCAGAGCCGTGCGATCGTAGGCTTACAGCGGGAACAGCCCCTTAAAAAACGTGCTTGTCACGTGAGCCAGCTTGCAGGTTGCAAATCACTTTTAAATAGCTAACAATTACATGCATTTGGCGTGAGGTGATGTGTTGCGTAGTCGTTGAGTGAGCAAGTATCTAACCTAATAGTCTCTGGTTCGAATCCTTGTCGATGGTTTTTGTTTTTTTTTCATGTTTTTTTTTTCATCCTGCTTTTTTTCTTTTTCCTTTTGTCTTCTTGCCTTATTTTCCTCTTCCTACTGTTTTTATTTCTTTTCTACCTTTTCCTTTCATTTCCTCTTTCTTTCCTGTACTGTTTTTCTTTCTTTCTTCTTCCTTTTTCTTTTCTTCCTACCTATTTTCATTCATTCCTCTTCTTTATCATACTAGCTAACTAGCGCTGAGGGTTTGCACTTCAGTGCTCTAGTTAGTTAACAACTTCAGGGCCTTTACTTTACCTTTGCCTGCAAATGCACTGACTGCATCACATCCAGTGTATGCATGCATGCCAACAAGGGCTCTACAGACATCAATACGAACAGTAGCAGCAACTTTCCGGATATCAACGATTCTTCTCCGGGTTTTGGTACCACACTTTTGAAACAATGGTGCCCTAATCCTATCATGGAAGGCCAAACACAAGATGAAGACATCTGTGTTCTTTGAACATACTACCACAGCTTCACATTCCCTTGCAGCATGAACAGCATGCAGAAGTAATCGCCCATCAGCTTCTTCCTGGCTACACTGGAGAGCAGGAACTTCAACACTACCCTGAGATGTGATTCTGTAGCACTTGTCATCCACAGTTACATAGCGAACTTTCCCATGTAGCTTCTCCCTATATGGTACATTCTTCCATTCACTCACCAAGAAAGTAATCAAACTTGTCTTGTAGACGATCTTTGACAAGAATGGCCTCCACTGCCTCACAATCTGTGCACTTGTAATACTGTGTAACTGGTGCCCAGTCTCTTCACCTCGAACTGATCGCTCGCTATTCTTGATTGAGTTCTCCTGGTAAGTGTCATACACAATATCTATCCGTCTGCCCTGGCTTCCTTCTCTCAGTGCCATCAACAAAATAGAAGAGGCAATGTCTCCAAAGGTGGCCTGATCACCCTTGACTCTCTGGACCAAGTTCATCCCATCAACTATTGAAGCACAATTCTCCAGGTGTTCCTCTGCAACAGCCATACCCTTCTGAAGGTGGGTTGCTAAAGAAGCTTTGTTAGTCTTCCTCAGCAGTCCATCTGATGTGGACAAGGCCCATGGTAAAGGACCAAGGGGATGAGATAAGATATCTTCCATTTTGAGGCTTCGTCCTTGTGCCATTACTATAATCCGACCAAACAGAGTTCTATCTGCTTTCAGGATGATCATTCTCCCACTTGATTTCACTGCCTTCTTCTTGCAAAGATTATTGAAAGTTTTCAGCTTATTTGCAGGTAGTATGTCGTGAAATTTCACTGTAGTTACGTCCTTCTCCAGTCTCTCACTCCTGAATTTGGAATAACATTTCTCACCAGTAGAGTGTGCCTTCATAAAGTCAGAAGTGATATCCCTGGGGGCTATCTTAGCAGTGGAGATGCCAACAAGATCTTGGTTCTCTGTAAAGGGGTTGATCCATCCTTGGATGAGCTGTACAACTGCTGACACTGCTTCCTCATCCTTTTTTATTCGTGTCTGCCGTAGCTCAGCATGGTGAAGTTCCGAGGTCTTTCCTAGTATATATAAACTAGTGGTGTGCTTGAGCACAAATGGCGAGCGAGCCTGATAGTTAGGTAACATAAAATGTTACTATGTTTTAGCTTACTTCATGCAAACACTATAATAGCAGTTATGACATTTGATTTCAGCAAACAAATACAAAATCACTCTCTTACCTTATTAATGGTAACTTTTGCAGTATCAAACATCTGCCATTCTGATAATCTCAATCACCAGTAACTCTTGAACAAGCTCTCAGCTAAGACAAAAAATAAACCAGTGTTATTATTTGTAATTTTAGCCAACAAATATGGAGGAATTACTACTTACATCATTCTTGAGTATTGATAACTTCTGTAGTATCAAATTGAAGTTACTTTGACCATCTGAATTACCTTGAATTCTTGACAACAAGCTCTCACCTACAAAAACAAAAGACAATCAATTTTAGCACACAAATACAAAATTACTTTCTTACCTCATTTTCTTGAGCAGTGGTAACTTTTGTAGTACCAAATTTGAGTCCTTCTGACTATTTGAATTTACCAGTCACTGTTGACAACAAGCTCTTAGCTATATAAAAAAGAAAGGCCAGAGTTATTTTGCATATAAAGCTAACAAATATGGAATTGCGTACTTACCTCGGCATCCCTAGAGTAGTAGTAGCTTCCTTAGCATTAATACTTTATGTGCTTTACATACGCTTTTCAGAAGTAGTGATGCTCTCTTAGTACTGACTCTACAGGTGGCTCTTGACAACTAGTAACAAGCCGCACTTAGCCGGAAAAAAGGCGAAGTTTTGAATTTAAATCTGGTAAAGGGTCTTTAATGTCATAGTAACCGATCGAATCAACTTTTTGTTTCTTGAAAAGCAAGCGTTTTCGCAGGAATTTTCTCACTTTGGAGCTTAATTATAAAGTAAGACTTGCTTAATGCTGTAGTTTCAGAATAAACTGGGGTCAAGCCTAAAAAGCCGTGTTTATTTGAAGAAAAAACGTTCCCCGCGCGCGCGTTTAAAGAGCATACGTACAATCCATACATACATACCTACATATATATATACTAGTGGTGTGCTTGAGCACAAATGGCGAGCGAGCCTTAGACTACACTATTGTTATTCAAACTACTAAAATAAAGTCGAGTTGTTAAATTACGCATATACGGTAAAGGGGGTCCAATGCCATAGTAACCACTCCACTCAACTGTTTGAATTGAAAAAGAAGCAACAAAATCAAGTCACGTTATTTAAACATTTCTTTGTGATATTCTTAATAGTAGTTGTAACGCACAATACTTTCACACAACTGAACATACCTACGCAAGACTTACCTTCATGGTTCGTCTAGTGGACAATGAAAATAAATGCTGTTGAGTAGGGTTTATAATTGTGACAAATAGCGTATTAACTTACCACCGCTCCTAACTCGAATAGAAATGGAGCTCCAGTAAGTTTTTGCACCCACAAAAAATTCAAAGCGGTAAACAATTCTATTTCTAAGGTGATACGGGTAATGGTCGCTACACCACAGGATTCTGTTTAGTGAAGTTTGGGACGGGGTCGAACGCGGAGCGAACACAAAAATACGGAGGGTCAAAGTACAAAATGACATACATACGTCCAAACATATATCTAAATAAATAAATAAACTAGTGGTGCGCTCGAATAGCGCAAATGCATGGCGAGCGAGCAGACTCTTTTTACAGAAAAATAAGACAGAAATTACATCTAACTGTAGTGCACAGTGTAACCCTTTCCATTCTCAGTTAGCATCAGAGAATCTAAAGTCTCTGATCCCAGACTAAACTAACAATTACTTGAATAAACCGCGAAAGCAGTGGCAAAGAAGCGCAGCTTGACAAAGACTTCACAATTGTTTCAAGAAGAGCGTAGCTGTAAACTTGTTGGTTGAAACAATGTTGCGTCTGCAGCAGGATACTCCGCGCTCGTTAATTGAAAAAAACTGGAACTGTGAACGCTTTACCTAACTTACGTAATTAGAAGCGCGCGCGTTTAAAGAGCATACGTACCATCCATACATACATACATATATATAATACTAGTGGTGCGCTCGAATAGCGCAAAATAGCGAAGCGAGCGATGCATGTTCCCTGTAATTGCAGCTATAGATACAGTTATTTATTTTGATGTTGTTAATGTTATGTCTGTCTGTTGTTTCATATAGATTCATTGGTGCTTCTATTCTATACCACAATATAAGAATAACTAGTGGTGTGCTTGAGCACAAATGGCGAACGAGCCTGATGTTAGGTAACATAAAACTAAGTATTGTTACTATGTTTTAGCTTAGTTCATGCAAACACTATAATAGCAGTTATGACCTTTTATTTCAGCAAACAAATACATTATCACTCTCTTACCTGATTAATGGTAACTTTTGTAGTATCAAACTTCAACCATTCTGATAATCTCAATCACCAGTAACTCTTGAACAAGCTCTCAGCTACGATAAAAAATAAACCAGTGTTATTATTTGTAATTTTAGCCAACAAATATGGAATTACTACTTACATCATTCTTGAGTATTGATAACTTCTGTAGTATCAAATTGAAGTTACTTTGACCATCTGAATTACCTTGAATTCTTGACAACAAGCTCTCACCTACAAAAACAAAAACAATCAATTTTAGCACACAAATACAAAATTACTTTCTTACCTCATTTTCTAGAGCAGTGGTAACTTTTGTAGTACCAAATTTGAGCCAATCTAACTACTTGAATTTACCAGTCACTGTTGACCAGCTCTTAGCTACAAAAAAGAAAGGCCAGAGTTAATTTTGCATATTTAGCTAACAAATATAGAATTGCGTACTTACCTCAGCTTCCCACGAGAAGTAGTAGCTTCCTTAGCATTAATACTACGGCATTCTGACTACCAACAGCTCTTGACAACCAACAAACGGCACTCCGTATCCCCCCCATAAAACGGCGAAGTTTTGAAATTAAGTCTGGAAAAGGGTCTCCAATGCCATAGTAACCGGTCGAATCAACTTTTTGTTTCTTAAAAAGCAAGCATTTTCGCAGGAATTTTCTCACACTTTGGAGCGTAAGGATAAAGTAAGGCTTGCTTAATCCTGTAGTTTCAGAATAAACTGGGGTCAAGCCTAAAAAGCCGTGTTTTTTGGAGAAAAAAGTTCCACGCTCGCGCGTTTAAAGGGCATACGTACCATCCCACATACATATATACATATAACATATACCCGATTTTGCATTATCCACCCCTAATACTGTCTCGCTCGCTACGCTCGCTCGCCAACTAGTGATGTGCTTGAGCACAAATGGCGAGCGAGCCTGATAGTTAGGTAACATAAAATGTTACTATTTTTAGCTTACTTCATGCAAACACTATAATAGCAGTTATGACATTAGATTTCAGCAAACAAATACAAAATCACTCTCTTACCTGATTAATGGTAACTTTTGTAGTATCAAACATCAACCATTCTGATAATCTCAATCACCAGTGACTCTTGAAAACAAGCTCTCAGCTACGATAAAAAATAAACCAGTGTTATTATTTGTAATTTTAGCCAACAAGGAATTACTACTTACCTCATTCTTGAGTATTGATAACTTCTGTAGTATCAAATTGAAGTTACTTTAACCATCTGAATTACCTTGAATTCTTGACAACAAGCTCTCACCTACAAAAACAAAAGACAATCAATTTTAGCACACAAATACAAAATTACTTTCTTACCTCATTTTCTTGAGCAGTGGTAACTTTTGTAGTACCAAATTTGAGTCATTCTGACTATTTGAATTTACCAGTTACTGTTGACAACAAGCTCTTAGCTATAAAAGAAAGCTCGAGCAATGAAATGAGTTATTTTTGCATATTTAGCTAACAATAATATGGAATTAGTACTTACCTCAGCATCCCTGGAGTAGTAGTAGCTTCCTTAACATTAATACTTTATGTGCTTTCATACGCTTTTCAGAAGTAGTGATAGCTCTCTTAGTACTGACTACAGGTGGCTCTTGACAACTAACAAGCCGCACTTAGCCGTAAAAAAGGCGAAGTTTTGAATATAAATCTGGTAAAGGGTCTTTAATGCCATAGTAACCGGTCGAATCAACTTTTTGTTTCTTGAAAAGCAAGCATTTTCGCAGTAATTTTCTCACACTTTGGAGCTTAAGTATAAAGTAAGGCTTGCTTAATGCTGTAGTTTCAGAATAAACTGGGGTCAAGCCTAAAAAGCCGTGTTTTTTTAAGAAAAAGTTCCCCGCGCGCGCGTTTAAAGGGCATACGTACAATCCATACATACATACATATATACATATACATATAACATATACCCGATTTTGCATTATCCACCCCTAATACTGTCTCGCTCGCTAGGCTCGCTCGCCAATGAATTATTTTACCAGCAAAGTTATTGACTGGTGTTTTAGACAGAATATACAGCTATTTAATTAAAAATGTCATACATCATTACAGTTATCCGATTGCTGGCCAAATACGCAATTTTGCGTACCTCCGTATTTTGTCCCCGAAAGGCCAAATACGCAATTCTGCGTACAAGAAAGGGGGTAATAACTATCTGCCTACAGCTGCATACCTGAATCTACCAGTTATCTATCATTACATCTCAGGTTTGTAATGTAGTATAGCTATCTGTACAGCATATCTACAAGTGTGGTTACAATATAAAATTTATCAGATAAACCTTGCTACAAAACACTTCAAGTTTATCAAATATTCTCATATAAAATTTTATAACAAGAACTATAATTCATGATTATTTGATACTTTGAGTTATGCTGCAATGATAGCTTAAGTCTTCTGGAGAAGTTTATTGATTCTACTGTGGACTCAGGACTCCAAAGATGCAGGAAACACAGAGTATCTCCAATTTCCAAGCTGATCCATAACTTTGGAATATTAGTAGTATTGTATAGTTCATAATATACCTGGAATATATATAAAGAACACAAGAATGTCACAGAGTGACTTATTAATGATTAAAGTCGATATCATTGGCTAGATCTGGATGTTTTCATTCTTACTAATATAAATCTGAAAATGGCGTGTGTTTTGTTTCCTAACAATTCACCTTTATAAGTTGCTGTTAGTGTCCATTCTTGCGTCATTCATAACCATTACTCAAATCTCTGAACTTGTCTTCTATTGTAAGCTCATAACTAGCGTAGTGAAACTAAGCAACGCGAAGTGGCACCCCAAGGACGCTACGAGATACAAAAAAATTTTCGTAGCCTTAGGCGTCCTCCCATCCACTGTCGAAAACTGGAGCGCGCAGGACTTTCAATCCATTGAGCAATAGCAAGAGCAAGCTTTTACCAGCGGCTGATCAATAGAAACTTTATGTCCAGGACCGATTGTTTCTCCGCTACAAAGTCAGAAAGTTGCTTCTCCAGTAAGGGTTACTTCCGGCGGAAAAAAATACGGCGGCTCGCGGCACCGCGGTTAAGTAATAATTCGGCCGTTAATCGGTTATAGCTGATGTAAACTTTGTGGTTTAATAAAAATAAAGAGTTTGTTTGGGTACACTATAACATATTCAGAGGGAGAGCAGAGTATGTTAAATGGATGTAGATCTTAGACTTAGGTTAATTTTTATAGTTTTACATTAAATTTAACCTGCAATTGTGGAGGAATGTTTCCAGGAATGTTATTTTGAGCTGAATAGAGCGTAGGGATATGTTTATCCTGGCTACAACGACAACATTCCAATGACTTAAATTTCATTTTGGTGCCTGGAAACTTCTCCATACACGTTATGAAGGAATGAATGGATGTCCTCTGATAGATGCCTTTTCCTTCCTCTTGCAGTACAAAAAGTAGTGGGGATATTAGCTTCTTGTTCAGATGGTGTGGCTGCATTTTCAGTGTCTTCAAGAGTAGTTGAGTCTACAGCTGTATAAAGTTGATTGGTACAGTAATCCTCAGGAATAGTCTAATAAATAAATTAGGAACATTTAATGGCTTTTCAATAAGAAAGATTCTTTACTTTGCTACCTGTTTCTTCTCCTCCTCCTTGCCATGTCTTTTTCATTTCTTATCTCTCTCCTTACTATTTTTTCTTCTGGAGTTTCTAACGCCCTCAAAGCTCTTGACCGAGCGTTTCTAACGTTTTGTCTACTGGGCATCGCTACTGCGTACGGCGGGTAAACAAAACAAAATGTTGCTAAGAAGGTTACCCGGCCCGCGCAAGCGCGTAGGAGAAAGGGTACACACGTACGCCCACGCAAGAACAAAAACAATTTCTAGACCTAACTAAATATATATATATATCGCGAACTCATTAGAGAGTCAGCTCCGCTCGCTTCGCTCGCTTCGCTGAAATATATAACATATACCCGATTTTGCATTATCCACCCCTAATACTGTCTCGCTCGCTACGCTGGCTCGCCAATTATACCCCCTACCGAAACGATCGGGGAGTTAGAAAATTTCGGACAGTGGGATACAGCTAATGTACGTATGAAGATGTCGCTACAATTACAGCAATTTGGGATAAAAAATCGCATAATTTAATTTCAAACAACAACTGTATATCATTTTCAGAGGCTATGGTTAGATTTCTTATGAGTGAAAAATGTGAAGGCAGGAAGAAAAAAAAGACCCTATCGTTTATTTTTGGGTAGAAAATTTAAAATGAATGCACACAATTGATAAGAGAGTAGCGGGGGTGCCAGTTATCTGTATTAGTTGGTCTACCTGGGGCAACTGATGGAACATTTTATTGCGTATTGTACACAATATATAATTACAGTCTGTAATAATAGTTAGCTACAGCCTAGTAATAGGGTCTCCAATTGTAGTGTACTAGAGCTGAGCTAGGCGTTCTGAGCTCTTTGAGGGCGCTACACTAAAGCTTTAGGTAAGGTGTATAAGGTACCAATAACTTAGGTACAGTAGAGGCAAAAGAATATGTTAGGTTAAGCTGAGTTTCTTTAATCTTTAACTCAAATATTCTTAGATGCTTTGTCTAAAACCTACTTAATGTTCAGAATTGGCTGAAACCTTGCATCACTATTTTGTAAGCATTCACTTTGCTTGAAACCTTCCAATGAGTACCATGCATTAAATTTCATCATTAACAATATGTACCATAAAGTGTACTAACTGGAACCTTGCATCACTATCTTGTAAGCATTCACTTTGCTTGAAACCTTCCAATGAGTACCATGCATTAAATTTCATCATTAACAATATGTACCATAAAGTGTACGAACTGGTATGGTGGACACGCCACTGCATATAGGACCTGATGTAGCAAGATGCGTTTAAAATAAAACCAGATTTAGACGTGTATGAATTGGTGCGCGCGACGTGCTCGCAATTTTAGTCTTGGAAACGTCATTGTTCTTACTTGCCTTTAATTGGTTAAATATGAGTGATATTACCTGCTTCTAATTGATCTGTTACAAGATTGAGAGCATTCATTTATTGAATAGCAGCATGGCACTTCAAATTTTGTTGTTTCTTCTCAATGAATAAAACTTCGTCTCAAATAATGGGAAGGAACTTTAGGGCTACCGTACATTTTAGACACCTAAAGCTAACTATGTTAGAGAATGTCACTTTTAGCACTTATTAAATTGCGCTTATATAATAATAGTTGTAATTTATTAACGCTGTTAAAACAACAAAATAATGGTACTTTTGCTCATGATAACGTTAAGTTCACTAAAGTCAGAGCAATCTATTTTCTTTGACTGTAGCAAAGCAGAGTATTATTGTCCTCCTACTTATGAATGTAGGCCCAGGGAACAACGCTGCACCGAAAGTGACAATTGTACATATCCCAACAATGATGATATGTGTTTTTCTGACGGTTCCAAGAAATCCTTCGAAGTCAGAGTAGGATACTTACCAATATTTAAAGTATTAGGGAAAAGTGTGATTTCACACCCTTTTATACAGTACAGGGGCTTTACGTATGAATACTACGTCACTGGTGTTAAAAAATTGGATATTGTGGACCCATTAAGATACTCATACCAAAACTATTTGGGAGTTAGAAAAGTTCGGACAGTGGGTTATAGCTCTTGTACGTATGAAGATGTTGCTACAATTACAGCAATTTGGGAAAACAAATCGTATGGTTTATAATTTCACACAACTGTATATCATTTTCAGAGGCTATGGTTAGATTTCTTATGAGTGACAAATGTGAAGGCAGGAAGAAAAAAAAGACCCTATCGTTTATTTTTGGGTAGAAAATTTAAAATGAATGCACACAATATATATGATAAGAGAGTAGCAGGGGTGCCAGTTATCTGTATTAGTTGGCTCCACCTGGGGCAACTGCTGGAACATTTTATTGCGTATTGTACACAAATATATAATTACAGTCTGTATTAATAGTTAGCTACAGTCTAGTAATAGGGTCTCCAATTGTAGTGTACTAGAGCTGAGCTGGGCGTTCTGAGCTCTTTGAGAGGGCGCTACACTAAAGCTTTAGGTAAGGTGTATAAGGTACCAATAACTTAGGTACAGTAGCAGCAAAAGAATATGTTAGGTTAAGCTGAGTTTCTTTAATCTTTAACTCAAATATTCTTAGACGTTTTGTCTAAAACCTACTTAATGTTCAGAATAGAGTGTTTTCGCCCGACGCTCCTCATCACGTGACTCGCGGTGCTGGTGTACAGGTTCGGCACATAGAGCAATGGTGCTGTGTATAGTTGTTGGCTGTAGCAAGCGTTCTGGACGTGATAAGGTCCTTTTATAGGATCCCTAAAGTTGTTACCAACAGAGGGCATGGAGTGAAAAAGTTGAGCCAAAAACGTCGGCAAGGATTTTTATCGGCCATAAAGAGAGATAATTTAACACAGAAGATATTGAGTAATGATAGAATTTGCTCCAAACATTTTGTCTCTGGAAAGCTAGCTTCTCTACTAGATGAAACTAATCCTGATTGGCTTCCAAGTCTCAACCTAGGCCACAGCAGAGAAGTTTGTGAGGACAAAGCTAAAGCTGCAGAGGAGCGGTGGATAAGGGCCAAATCCAGGGAGTCTTTAAAAGACAACAGGCCAATCTTGCTTTCTGAAGCTACTGAAAGTGGTTCTTGTAATAGCAATGAAGGTCAGGTAACTCAAGCAACTTGTCAAACTGATTTGACTTCGACAATCATGAATAAAAAAGATGAGGAACTTTTAAAATGTAAGCGACAGATATCCATTTTGCAAGCTGAAATATTAGTGCTGAAGGAAATGATGCAAACATTCACTGAAAAAGATTTCATCAATGATGAAGAATGTGTAAAATTCTATACTGGATTACCGAATTTTAAAGTATTAAAAACACTATTCGAATTTATTTGTTCACCTTGTAGTGGAAATACAAAACTGAACCCTTTTCAAGAATATGTAATGACACTCATGAAACTTCGCCTTGATAGTCCATACAAAGATTTAGCGTATCGGTTCGGAGTATCAGTAACTACAGTGTCTCGTGTTTTTTCTAAGTGGCTTACACTTATGGATACTGTATTGCGATCCTTAATTATCTGGCCTGATCGGGATAGCTTGTGGAAGACTATGCCAAAATGTTTTAGGAGTTCATTTGGAAAAGATGTAGCTGTTATTATCGACTGTTTTGAAGTGTTTATTGAGCGCCCTTCCAATCTGCTGGCCAGAGCAATAACATGGTCCTCCTACAAACATCATAATACCGTGAAGGTTTTGATTGGTATTACCCCGCAGGGAACAGTTTCATTTATTTCTGAAGCTTGGGGTGGCAGGGTTAGTGATAAATTTCTCACTGAGTCCAGTGGAATACTTGATTGCTTGCTGCCAGGAGATATTGTTCTTGCCGATCGCGGTTTTAATATATCTGACAGTATCGGAATGATGCAAGCAAAGCTTCATTTTCCAGCATACCAAGGGTAAAAGTCAGTTGAGTCCATTGGAAGTAGAAGAAACTCGAAATATCGCCAATGTACGGATTCATGTGGAAAGGGTGATAGGTGCTGTGCGCCAAAAGTACAGCATACTGAGAGGGACACTTCCAGTGGACTTTTTAATCAAAAAACAAGAAGATACTTCCCCACAGGTTGATAAAATTGTAAGAGTAGCTTGTGCCCTTTATAATGTTTGTGATTCAGTTGTACCTTTTAATTACATGTAGCCATTTTCATTCAAACTTCACTAATAACTTTGTTTATATATACCAGTTGTAAATTTATTACAGTCATGCTATTATCATAATAATAATAATAACAAAAATTATAATATTAATAATAAATTGTGTTGCACATTGTAATAGTAACAATATACATAATATAGCAACAATACCAATACATTTAAATATGTGATGAAGCTAGTTTGAAGCACAAAATAACTAACAATATCACTACTTGAGTCGACAGGAGGCAAACTTGCTCTTGTAATATCAGTACCATTTCCACCAGAGAAAAATATAAATGGATCCACGCCTATTACTCTTATTTTCTCCAAATATCTGGCTTCTGTTGCTCCTTCAGGAAGTCCCTTAGCATACACTGAGAGCGTTGACATAGCGAGCAGAGGAAGCCAATGAAAAATACCGCATCAGCTGTACACCACTCCAAGTGTTAGGAACATGAAGAAAGCTTACCTCGAGAAGTTGAAGCTAGAAAAAGACCCAGACTCGATCAAAAGCCTTCCACATGCATCTAGAGGTCGACCACTCATGTTGGGAGACTATGATGCAGTGCTTGCGCAGAGCTGGAGGCATTGTGAACCGTTCCATTGTCATTGCAGCTGCCAAGGGAATAGTGTCTTATCGGAATCCTTCACTTTTAAAAGAGCACGGTGGCCCTATTGATCTTGGACGCAAGTGAGCTGAATCATTTCTATTCCGCCATGGGTATGTGAAGCGTAAAGCTACTAAGGCAGCCAGAAAGCTACCAGCGGACTTTGCAGATATCAAGCTAACCTTTTTGGAAAGAATTACGAATGAAGTACAGTCTAATTCAATTCCTTTAGCCTTAGTCTAAATTATTATGGCCACTATAATTTCAGGCTTTACAGTACAGCATACTGAAAATATTTTGGATGATCAAATCACCTTAGCTGCACAAATGCTGTACAAAAATTTAACTTGCTTCAATAAAGCTGCAGACCGAAGTTCTAACAAGGCCTGCACTTAGTATGCTTTCTTCTAGCTACTGATGGACCTCAAGTAGTAAATAATCTAAGCCCATGAAGGCCCTAACATCATGAAAACATCGAAACAAGTTTAAATTGGATGGCTCCAATTATTTTACACCAAAAGCTCCACCTAAAGAGCCTGTAAACAAAAATTTAAACATTTTACAGGATAATTTGAATGTTTGAAAAACAATTGACAGGGTAAGGATTAATAAGAAACCTAGCATTTTATGCTTTGTACTCTTTGTTTACCTTTGGTGAGCTTAGCCATTTTCCATTAAGTCATTCCTGTACTGATGTGTTGTTTATCCAAATTTCAATGTCAATTAGGTTCTGTACATGCTGATTATAGTAAACATTGAGGGGTTGATCATAGTCTGTTGGAGAAGGAGACTGAGCAACATCTCTGAGAAGATGGAGCAATGTGTTCCATCTTCAGAAGATAAGCCATGCTTCTTATCTTTGACCCATCTCTCCAGGCTTGTTCTTGACGGAAATCACAAAGGTATGTTACAAGCTGGGAATGTAGTTTGAATGGATTCAATCTCAGCTTTTGAATAGTCAACCAACGGAGGTTGCCATGCAGGGTTCCATGATGACAAGATTTTTAAATTCTCTTATTTGCTCAGCTGTTTCTGACTGAAGCACAAAATCAGCTATGACTGTATATCCCACATTAGTTTTAACAGCTACAAAAAATAGTGCTAACTCATATTTTGTGATTATGTATGTTTAATCCTGCGGCTCCATCCTACTCCAATGTCACCTCGCCCTCCAACACAGCCCCGTCCATGCTGGCAGCTCGGTGCCACACTGACTCTACCCTTATTAACTAATTTCTTCCTCTCTAACCCTCCCCCTAATTCCTTATTTATTCCCTCCATGTCTATCTATTTCTTATTCAATTCCTCCCTATCTAATTCCGCAGCTATCTTGCTGAGTGGGTTGGCCAAGGTGGTCGCCGGAAGCCCCACCCCCGGGCCAACCTGTGCTGGCTCGGGGCAATTATATGGGGCGGGGCAGATGCCCCATTTAATCCCGGCAACACACGGTATCACGGCGAGTAGCACAAGGCTACACGCCGGAGAGTGAAAAAAAATAATAATAAGAAAAATAAAAATGCACCTAAAATATAATTAACCCCTCCCCAATAGTTCATGGTAAGGTATGGGTGGGTGGGATTTAGAAAACTCTACAATTTACACACTTGTGTTGCTTGCTCCAGGTAGGGTAGACTGACCACGAGGCAGGTCAACCTGCTTTTTCTCCCGCTCAACCTCACGTGACGCCTTGTAGTGCTCCCCTTTCCCACCTACCCAGGTGTCCCCATATCTAAGTCGTAGGAGTTCCCACCTGGCATTAACCCCACCTAACTTGCAGTTAAATGGCCAAGCATCTATAAACCATACTTCCACATGAGCGTTTGCTGCCAAGGCTTTTGGTGAATGTACAAAATGGTTTGTTCAAGCTTGCTTGATTCACTTTCTTCAGAGGATTCAGTATACCATCAAAATTAAAAATGAGACTCAAATTTTCTTGATCAAGCTTGCTCAATTGACAAGCATGCTGAGTTAAATATATGTGGTTGTGGATATTAGTAGATGTTGGGTCATATTCACGATCAGTTACGTCAGGTTTGATATCTACACATAAATTGACCTACACATAAGTTGACGCAGCACCATTAGTTTCATGGTATGCATTGTACACTTCAGGCAAAGTTATGTAATTTTTTTTTTATTAGATTTAATGGTTTGTGGTTAGCAATGGCGTCTCTTAATTGAAAAAATTATCTTTCTTTTTCTGTTTTAGTTGTCCACACGATAGAACTGAAGTCTCTTCTGGACTTATATGGAACTCTTAATATATAGTAATGGAATATACTTTAACAGATGCTGTACAACCAATTTTCCCTGTGCCTTGTAGATGTGTTCGTTTGGACGATTGTTGTTTTTGTTAATATAATAAAGTTTGCCGTATTGTCAATTCAGAGTTTGAATTCTTGATATTATTGTGAATGGAGTATTATCAAATTTGATATTTTCTCTTTCAATAATATGCTCCCAAAATAGTTTGGGTACCTATTAAACAATTACATGGGTGGGAAAAATTAAATAAAACAGACAGCAAAAATGAAGGTTATAGGGAACTCCTGTTAAGGGTGCCCGCACATAGCAACGCGCACCTCTAGCACTTTAACCGGACTCAACAACCTCACCATTCAAATCGTGGTTATCAGCCTACCACTAGCCATACTGATTTCTTTCATCAAGGTTCCAGACCTTCCTTCAATAGGCAGCAGCATGATCCATTGCTTCCACACCCTCCACACCCAGGCCAAGCACCCAGGCCTGTTCGTGTTGATACTCCTATTGCACACACCACCTTGTGGGGCATTTCCCAGGTCAGACATTGTATGAGTTGGATGTTTCTTTGCCTTCATTGGAGGGCAAGTGTAGATTGGCAGTTCTTGACCGTCTGCCTCGTTACACTTTCCTACTTGGTACAGACTTTGGCAGGGAGAAACTCCTTGATTTGTTGTCGCATATTAAGTCCTCAACTGCCCCTGCTTTGGCCGTCACACAGGCCATGGCAGCTAGTGATGAGCTGGCTGAGAAGACGGCTCAGTCTTTGCAGTTGCAAGGCCCCTCTCCCGTGGCTTTGGAAGACATTGCTGAGGTTGTTGAATCAGAGTCAACCTTGCTATATCGCCTTCACTTGACACTTCAGATCACCTCTCACCTGCTAATACCATTTCAGATTCAGATCTTGTCGCTAGCCTTCCTTCCTTGACATTTGATGGTGTTTCTAAAGACGAATTCCTGGCACTTAAGAAGTCTGATCCCTTACAAAAGTAGATATGTGCTGCATGTATGCCACATTAATAATGCATTCATTGCAACACATGTGCATATTGCACTTGTGCGTAATATGTAAGCAAAATGCACTTAACTGCAGCATGTGCCCTGCATGTATGCACAAGGAGAGTAGCATGCACACAAATTAATTAGGCATTGATTGTGTGTGTGTATTTATGAAGAGTATATATGAAGAGAATATTATTAAACGGTATATAATGAAGAGAATATTATTAAACGGTTTCTCTCAACATGTACACATGTCATTGCCGTGTTGTGTAAAACAATTAACTTTGCTGTAGATGAAAACTTCACTTAGTAGGTTCATTTTAGAGCCTCTAATAATTTATCATCCTTTCTCTGGTGTCACCAACAACATGTCTGTTAGTTTTAATGCTACTTTGAAGAGACTGCAAGGATGGAGGGAAGTTCCATTGGACTATTGTGCTTACCTTGTACCATGTACAAGCATATTTTCACAATGAAATTCAGAGAGGATTTATTGGTAAGCACATCATACTGAGTCTGTAACTCCTTCAAATACCATCTATGGTTT
>WLWD01000672.1_pt1 | contig 153196 bp, 104 predicted proteins | sample 6712731 | NCBI WGS metagenome assembly WLWD01 (sample SAMN12718690, study PRJNA576275) | sponge metagenome | isolation source: marine sponge | host: Mycale hentscheli | place: New Zealand: South Island, Marlborough, Capsize Point | collected 2014-11-01
GATTGTTTAAGAATTGTCTATAGGATGTTAGCATTATTATACACACATTACAGTATTACTTTGTCCTTCACACTGAATCATTCATGTCATTTTATTCATAATTTTACCGTATTTTCTATCTACTTGTTAAATTTTAACTTTTTTAATTATACAATTTTTTTACATAATCAATATAATTTTATAATGACATATACAATAATATTGTATAATTTTATGATGACATGAAATTGTGGTAAATACAAGCAGCAGGTTGAATTTGGAGAACTGTACCTATACAATGCTTCCAGCTTAAAGAGCAAACTTTTGAATTTTTGACTGTGCCATGGTTTTTATTCCACAGCAGGAAAACTATGTTAATAGATTCATCAAATTAGTTAGTGGTTTTGTGATTACATGTGTGATTGGTGGCACCTTGAAGTGGCTGAATTTTATCATTTCCAAAATTTGATGTGTTTTAGCCAGGAAAAAAACAATTTTATACTTGGACCTTTCTCACTTAGCACATATGAAATATAGCCTGTGAAGTTTATAGGAAAAATAAATTGGTGCACCAAATTAATTTCATTATTCAAATATTTCGAAATTTATAGCCAAAAATGTAGCAAAAAAGTGCCAAAAGTGTCTAAGCCAGCATTTCTTTGTTTTTATACTTGAACCTTTCTAGACTTGTCAAAACATAGAGTAATAATTGAAGTTTCATATATATTTTTTTGTGTGTTGAAATATAATATTTAGTGGAAAAAATTGGAAAATTTTGGCTGACTATCAGCTTTTGCGGCAGAGATCGCCATTTGATGACGTCAGATGACGTTGATCAGCTTTAGCGGTATGCCTTATACGTAATCGATACGTAAAATCTTAGCGCAGGCGCACTCAAGTCAATTATTGCCGGGCGGCAAAAAAGCAGGTCACTACTTATTGTTTCTTTCTCCGGGTGCAAGCTAAGGCGTTCTTGGAAGTGGTGTTTCTGCACTTTGGCCAGGAAATAAGTTTCTTGTCGTCCATCTAAAGGACGTACTAGGAGGGGACTGGCGGTACTGCTGTTTAGAACCAGGTGAAGCCGAACTAAGCATTCCTGAAATGCCTGCCAAGAATCGACGCGCAGAGGCACCTTGATTAGAGGATACAGTGATTGTAGCACCTATTCTGGGCTCTGGATTAGTAACTGAGAGGTGAGCAATCAATGATTTTGATTTTAGTTGACAAGTTATGTCTAAACTAGTAGTTTTAGAATAGTTATAGTATGTCCAAGTTGAGTTGGCGCGGTAAAAACCGTCAATAACTTTTGAACGGAAGTAGCTACGCTTCCGGGGTTCGTACCATTCGAAAGCTCGTGCTGAAACGGTCCAGAAAATTCCCTTTAAAAACTTCTGAGCCAGCGGGAAAGTGCAGTTTCAAAACTCCATAGAAAAGTCTATGGGAATAAATAAAACCACACGTTTCCCGCGCGACACGCGGCGGGATTTAGTCACCCGCTCAAACCGGTGTCATAGTGAATTTTGTCCCCCCTCTAAAGTGTCCCCCCCCCGGACAATATTCACTAGTGAATACTGTCCCCCCCCTCCTCCCCCCCCCCCCACAAACCGGACAATATTACTAGTGGAATACTGTCCCCCCCCCCCCCCCCCCCCCCCCCCCCCCCCCCCCCCCCCCCCCCCCCCCCCCCCCCCGGACAATATGTGACCGGTTTTGGGAAAATCGGCCTAAACGCGGCATCTAAAGTTTTCTAATTTATTCTACCAGTGGGCTGCACGGGGTCTTGGGATGCCGTCCTCCTAATTTGGAAGCTGTAGCACAAGCCGTCTTCGCCCTACGCACTACAACACTTCAGTATTTTTGCTAAACTTATTATTGCTGATTTCGAAAAAACGCCGGGTAAGGCGTTGCTAAGGTCAGGGGGCGTGCCTTGTGTCCGTATACTATTACTGCGTGTCTCCGGGACACTATGGAATAAACCGGTTACAGGCGGATTGAAAGAAGTCTAAAAGGCTTAATGCAGGGCTCTTTAAGAAACTATGATGGCGAGAATTGCGTGAGTACATGAATTATGTAGATTAGTAAGTGAATTAGTTAGCTACAGTTTTTTCCCGGCTGTTAGTGAAAAGCCCGCCAATAATTTCTTAGCAACTCTCCGTACACGAGTCCAACCGGCTAGTGTTTTTAGCCTCCTAGTGTGAGTTCTACAGCACGCCAGAGCTTACAACTGCGTCATAAGCTAGAGCTAACTGGTGTCTATCCATTTCTGCCATAAAAAATTTTTCGAAAAAAATCGACCCATAAGGCTTTACCCGGGGATACTGAAAAAATTTGTTTGCCGCGTTTAGGCCGATTTTCCCAAAACCGGTCACATATACACTAGTGAATACTGTCCCCCACCCCGGACAATATTCACTAGTGAATACTGTCCCCCCACGGACAATATTCACTAGTGAATACTGTCCCCCCCCCTGGGACAATATTTACTAGTGAAAACTGTCCCCCCCCCCCCCCCCTGGACAATATTCACTAGTGAATACTGTCCCCCCCGGACAATATTCACTAGTGAATACTGTCCCCCCCCCCCCCGGACAATTTCACTATGAATACTGTCCCCCCCCCCCCCCGGACAATATTCACTAGTGAATACTGTCCCCCTTCAGTGAATAATGTCCCCTCCCCCCTCCCCTCTCTCAAATACTTAAACAAATGAGCATTACCACGATCCAACAGAGCGATCCCTTTACATAAATTTTCACTCCATTTCCAGTACTATTATTATAAGTTTTCACTCCATTTCCAGTACTATGTTCCGTCAGTAATAAATTAGCTGCCCGCTTGGCTTCAATTTTAGTTTTGGTTTTTCAACAGTGCTTAGTTATTTGAATTTTTTACTTCTGTTTTTTTTTAAATGGCAATTTTAGTTTTGGTTATTGGCTTGTAGGTAATAGCTATTACAGTATTTAGCTAATGATTTTAGTCCTGGTATATTTTACTGGAATGTTATTTATTTAGTTTAGCATTGGCCTCCTTTATTTGTGACCGTCTATAGGAAAACCAGGCACAACGCGGCACCTTCGAATTTTTTTTTTTTGCACTTACGGAGTTGTCGGCGTCCAGATATTGAGCTCTCCAAGTTTTATCGTCGCAGCTTTAGTCGTTCCCACTATAATAGACCTAACCGTTCCCTTCCGTAGGCTTGAAACAATACATTTTTAAGAAATCGATCGATCTTTTCTCGATATTACGCACGCCGCGTTGTGCCCGGTTTTCCCGTAGACGGTCACATTTTGGCTTATTCACTTCATTCAGTAGTTTTGGTTTTTGTTTCCAATGATAATTTTAGTTTAGTTTAGTTAAATTCAACTGTATACATGTATGAATATTAGTTTTAGTTTTGGTTATTATAGTACCCATGAAGTTTAGTTTAGTTAGTTAAGTAGCTAAACCTAACTAAAATTAATTTTAGTATTAGTTAACCAAAGCAACACTATGTAGTCATCCTTGTGTGAATATCAATGAGGAACCTAATAGCTAGCTAGCTATATCAAAATAAGCTGTTCAATATGTGACTTGTAAGTATTGTAGATAAAGGGAACTTAGGATGCTGGGACATATCTGCCCATATTATTTACTTAAAATCACATTTTTGCAAATATCTCTGTAATGACAAGTTTGCCCAGAGGTAAAAAAACACCATAGCCTTAAGGGTGGCCGCACATAGCAACGCGCACTGCCTGTAGATCCGGACATTAATTTATTCCCCGCCAATACCCCACCATTTGATAATACGCGAGCAGAAACTAACGCACAGTAGTAGCAGAAGTATACTTTGCGAAGTTGTAGTGTTTTCGTTTAGCTTCTTGTTGTCTCATATCCGTTTACAGCAACTCTCCATACGTCGTCTGAGCTCACGAAGCAAGGTGCACCAGGCTGCCTCTCCTCCTGTAGCCGTTCTCTGGACTCTGCGCACCTGAACTCAAGCGGATGGATATACCTGGCTCGATTTCTGCGGAGCGAAGACTTCCCAAGCTGCGCAGATCTAATACCTTCAGCTATGGCTATCTCCAATAAACTGCTCTCTCTTCTGACTCTCTTATTATTGTTGTATTGATGTTTGTTTACTCTTGATATAGGCGGGCTCTTTTTAGAACCAATACAAACTAATTGAAAAAAAAATTGCTCGCGTACTCGTAAGTACGAGATATGGGGGTGGGGCTATTTCTTAAGAATTGCGAGTGGAATTAAAGTTCCAAATTTTGTAACAGTTTTTCTTGGAATCTAATAATGAGAACGGCACAAAAATTTTATACACGGGTAAACAAAAAAAAAATGAACTGCACCACGTTGAGAATTTTTCAATATCTTATAAATAGAAAAAAATGCGAATATATCATTAAGTAATATTGAAATGGATAAGAACTCTTTGTCTTGCAGTAGAGTATCGGCTCGGCTAGTAGTGCACCAAATTGCGGAGCTCCAACTTACCGCACCGCTCCAAAAAATTGCTACAAAGTTTTATAACCAGGCCCCGGTATTTCCTCCAGATTAGCTCTAAAATTAGTGAGCGGCTCCTTCGGCAGGTACTGTGTCCTTGTGTTATAGTAGAGAAGCCCCTGTAAGTATACAATAGTAGTAATCGTGCATAGCAACCATCAACAAAAAATTGCGTAGGCGGTGTGCGGCCACCCTTAAAAATGTGCAAGTGAGGACCACTCTCACATACACTTTGGAAAAGTATCTGCAAATCACTTTCAAGAAACGAGATCACTATTGTCAGTACAAGAATCACTATTTTGATGCATAATTAAAATGCTTGGACCTCTAACATTTTACATGATGCATGCTAATAAAGCTTTTTTATCTTCTAAATAATGTTTGATGTGTGGTTTGTCAATTAGCATTTAAATTTTCAAATTATTTGTAAAAATTATTCAATCGAAAATAGTTTGAAAAATACAATGTTAATTCACAAACCCCATCAATCATTGTTAATATAGAAAAATCTATATTGGCACTATGCAAAATATCAGAGCTCCAAGTATTTTCATTGTGCAGAAATAGCAGCCCCTGTACTTGCAATAGTAACCCCGATTCTTGAAAGTGGCTCAAATTTGTTTCACGCAGACTGTTGTGGATCTCTCCACCATCACATTATTATTATTATTATTATTATTATTCAGTTAGCATGTTACTAATTAGTCATTCCATATAATCTACTTTTTAGGTGTGTCGACCTTTTCCGAACACTGCAACTACACCTTACCAGATCGCCATTTCCACGTGTATGCTGAATTACGGACTTCTAGAACAATTACGTCATTTCCTTTTTGTGTCATATAAACCTTCATTTCATTCTTTTTGTTGGGATTCTCCACGTGTTGATAAAACTTAAACACCGACCTGTTATATAGTAGTCAGGGCGTGTTGGATCCTCATTGCGGAGCGCGATCTAGGTTTAGAAGCCTAATTGCTTTGTCCGTAGGTAGTTGTGCCTCCTATAACACAGGACCGCCACAACATTTGGTGGCAGCGGTGGGATAGTCCCTTAAGCCGTGACTGTCCGATTCTTCTGTAGCTATCCTCGCTTTCGAGTGCCTTTGCTTTGGTGCGTTGGTCGATGCGCAGTTTTTTTTTAGTTGCGTTGCTAATCCATAGTAGCTTTGTGAAAGCTTTCTCCTGATTGCTTGATCTTGTGATCTTATAGATAGTTTGTATTTTTTTTGATATTATTGTTTGTACATTAGTTTTTGGTAGTTTTCTCTTTCCCTCAGAATGCCTGGCAGGAAGAAGAAGGAGAAGAAGACTGAGAAAGCGTCTTCAGCTTCTCTTGAGAGAGACGCTGACTTGCCTGGAGCTGTTGAGACTGGTTCTTCCGCCGCCGTTGACCCTGTGGTTAGTGATGACACCTCCATACATAATCCGCGGGTTGCCGTTGACGACCCTGTACCTATCGTCGATGCGGTTGATGAGGAGGGTGGTTCTGATGCCGAGTCCACTTCTGAATCTGAAAGTTCCGATGAAGACGATGATGGAGACGCTAAGGCTATTCTTGCTAAGCTTGCTAAGTTTATGGTGGCCACTCAAAAGGTGCAGCGTAAGGAACGGAAAATAACTAATAAAATTCTGAACAAGTTAGCTAGTGATAGAACTGAATTAGCTCAGCATAAGGAGATAGAAGAAGGATTTAGGCTTAGGCTTTTAAAGCAGAATGTTGAGGTTCCTAAGTGGAAGGAAGGTACTAATACTATGATGTTCTTTTCGTCTCTAGAAGAAATTTATACTGCCAATAACATTCCTTCTTTGCAGTGGGGTAAATACCTACAACACAAGTTGTCTGGGAGAGCTGCTGAAGTATATTTAGCTCGTATTAAACCTTGCCCTGATATAATTAGTGATTTTAAGGCTTGTAAACGAGCAATGCTTACTGGTCTAGGGGAAACTGTTGAAGCGGCCGAGCGTGACTGGTGGTTGTTACGTTTCCGGTCTGGCGAGTCTTTGGACACCTTATCTATACGGGTCCAAACAATTACCAATGTTGTCTGATTGTTCTGATATTAATGATGTTGTTCAATTTATGTATTTATCCAGATTCCTTTCTTGTTTGCCTGAGGAGATTGCTTCCCGTGTTCGTGGACTTGAGCCAAAGAGTATCCATGATGCTGTGTGTCTGGCTACCCAGTGTATGGGGACGACTAGGCCCACTCAGAGCAGAGAAGGAAACTTCCAGTTCTCCCGCTCTTGTAGGAGGGGTTGGAACCAGTCGGCTCAGTCACAGACACAAGAGAAGTCAAGTAGTGAGTTACCTAGGTCTCAGGCTACACAGGAACGTACCCCTGGCACTCACAAACCCACAACCACTGGTAGTGATATTACTAATGCACATCAGTCTGTGTTGGTAAAGGGTAGTCAGAGGAGTGAGCGGTTTGTGCCGATTTGTCACTTGTGTAATGAACCTGGACATATTAGGCCTAACTGTCCTAAGAAGAAGTCCAAGGTGCAATGTATAAATACTCTATATTCTTCTGAAGAAATGTTAATAGATGGTCTCATTTCTGGTGTCCCTTGCAATGACATTTTGGTTGACACTGGTGCCACTCGTACCCTGGTTAGTAGTAAATACGTTCCACTAGGTGCGTATACTGGTGAAAGTGTAACTGTCACTGGGTTTAAGGGTAATGATGAAACTGCCTTCCCAATTGCTCATGTGAAACTTGAAGTTGGTGAGGTAAAGGGTCATTATGACGTAGCGGTTAGTGACGCCCTTCCCCAATCTGCTTTGATAGGGTTGGATGTGGGCTGGGAACCCTTTGAGAGTTTCATCCAAACTGCTATAGAGCGTCGCAGACTTGCTGATGCGGACGCATTCCCTCCTAAGTATGGCAATGATTATGATAGTGACGGTGACATAAACCCATGTGAACCTAGTAGTAGTGCTCATCACGAACCTAGTAGTAACCCATGTGAACCTAGTAGTAGTGCTCATCACGAACCTAGTAGTAACCCATGTGAACCTAGTAGTAACCCATGTGAACCTAGTAGTAACCCTTGTGAACCTAGTAGTAACCCATGTGAACCTAGTAGTAGTGCTCATCACGAACCTAGTAGTAACCCATGTGAACCTAGTAGTAGTGCTCATCACGAACCTAGTAGTAACCCATGTGAACCTAGTAGTGGTGCTCATCACGAACCTAGTAGTAACTCTTGTGAAGCCAGTACCTCAGATACAGTGAGGTTAGCCCGTAGTCAGGCTAAGGCTAAGAAGGCTCAAGAAATAGCCGACCTTGAAGCCAGCTCTCATTCTCTGACTACTCCCATGGGACTTGATCAGATTCAACCTCCCTAATATAATTTCTGGTAAGGGATTAGAAGATGCCTTTGAACTCCCTATACCCATTATCCCTGCTGATAATTCTGACAGAGAGGTTTTGAGTACTCAACAGTTGAGAGATCCAACCCTAACCGATATTAGGAAAAGGGCGGACCAAAATACTGATGGTTATTGTTATTATAATGGTATGTTTGCTCATGAGAGTACTGATAAACTTGGTGAATTATGTCGTAAGATAGTACTTCCTAAGGAGAGAAGAAATCAAGTTTTGTTGCTGGCACATTCTGTGTTGGGTTCTGGTCATTTTGGTCATCATAAAACTCACGCTAGGTTGGTGCCATACTTTACCTGGCCTGGTATGAGGAAGGATGTGAACGACCACTGTAGGTCTTGTGATGGGTGTCAGAAGGCTAGCCCAAACACTAATTCACGTACTCCTTTAGTTCCTCTTCCTGTAGTTAATGAACCTTTTAATATAATGGCTATGGACATAGTTGGTCCACTTCCTACTACCCCTCGAGGACATAAGTACTTATTAACTGCTATGTGTCTCCATACGAAATACCCTGAAGCTATCACCTTGAAAAGAGTTGATACTGAGGCAGTGGTTGAAGCACTGATGGAAATCGTTTCTAGACATGGTATTCCACACACTCTGTTAACTGATCAAGGTAGTGTTTTTATGTCTGGTGTAGTTAAGTCCCTGTGTAAGACACTTGGGATAGTTCGAATGCGAACCTCCCCATATCATCCTCAAACAGATGGTGCGTTGGAGAGATGGCATGCTTGTCTGAAGGGTATGATCAAACGTGCTCAGGTCCAGAAGCGAGAGTGGGATGTTTACTTGAAATATGCTCTGTTTGCTTATAGAGATACCCCACATGTTGTCACTGGATATACCCCCTTTGAACTGCTGTATGGTGGTCGTGTGCATGGTCCCCTCAGATTACTTAGAGACTCGTGGTTTACCAAGGAAGGTGAACAATTAGATCTTTGCTCTTGGCTGACGGATATGAAAGCTAAGATGGCTGAAATGTCTCTTATAGTTTCAGATAGAGAGCATAGAGCCAAAGCCAAGATGAAAATAGTATATGACAAGGGTAGTAAAGAGAAGGAGTTTGAACCTGGTACCTTAGTTCTGGTGCGCAAGCCAGGTTTGTCGAGTAAACTAGGAAGTCGTTGGGATGGTCCCTATCCTGTGGCTGAGAAATTGTCTCCTGTTACATATGCCATACACAATCCTGCAAGAAAGAATAAGGTGGTGTTGCATGCCAACTTGCTAAAGGCTTACCATAGTCCTTCAGCTCAAATACATCGTATCGCAGTAGTCGAAGACGATGAGATTGATTCTTTAGCTGGCGTTAAATTAGTTAGGGGAAATTTTGCCCCGACTGAAACACAATTATCTCTTCTGAAGTCTGTTTTAGATGCATTTCCTGATGTTCTAACTAGTAAGCCAGGAGTGACAGACCTGGTTACTATGTGTATAGAGACTGGGAATAGTGCGCCAGTGAGGTCCAAACCTTACTTTATAGTTCCAAAGTGGTTTGAGCCATTGCGGAAGGAGGTTGATTCACTGTTGCAAGCTGGTATCATTCAGAGGTCAGAGAGTCCATGGTCATCTCCCATTGTTACTGTTGCAAAACCCAATGGTTCTGTGCGCCTCTGCGTGGATTACAGAGCGCTCAATGCACGTACGCAACCTGACCCATATCAAATGCCTCTCATTGAACATATTCTTGATACTCTTGCATCTGCTCAGTACTTAAGTAAATTAGATTTAAACAAAGGGTTCCATCAGGTTCAAATCCGGGTGGAAGACCGTCAAAAGACTGCGTTTGCATCACCATGGGGCAAGTTTGAGTATACTAGAATGCCTTTCGGTGTCAGGAATGGTCCAGCCATATTCCAACGGTTAGCTGATCTTGTATTGGTAGGTTGTGAGGACTGTTCTAGGGTTTACATAGATGATATAATAGTTTTTAGTCAGTCTTGGGACTATCACTGTGAACACTTGAAAAGGGTGTTGTATAAGCTGAGAGAAGCTGGTTTGACTGCAAACTGCAACAAGTGTGAGTGGGGCCAGCGGTATTGTACGTTCCTGGGACATGTAGTCGGGAATGGTCAGGTGACTCCTGCTGACTGTAAGGTGGCTGCAATCAAGCAGTTCAAGCAGCCCAGAACAAAACGTCATGTTAAACAGTTCCTGGGTCTCACAGGATACTATAGACGTTTTGTTGAGCATTATGCTGATCACACGCAGCATCTGCGTGAAGCAATCTCCCAGGTAGCCCCTGATAATGTTGTTTGGAATAAATATATGTATGATGAGTTTGTGTATTTGAAATGTTGTTTATCTTCCCAACCTACTCTCCATCTCCCTCTCCTCTCCGACTCTTTCCTCCTTCAAACCGATGCATCTGGAACTGGTCTTGGAGCCGTCCTCAACGTGGTTCGAGGTGGGGATGAACTTGTTATTGCATTCTGGTCCCGGAGACTTCTACCTAGAGAGCGGAACTACTCAGCATCTGAACTTGAATGCTTAGCGATTGTGGACTCCATCATTCATTTTGCTCCCTACTTGCGTCCAGTTTCATTTGTGGTTGAGACAGACCAAAAGGCTCTCTCGTTCCTGCAGTCTGCTAACTTCTGTAATGGCCGGCTTGCTCGCTGGGCGATGAAGTTGATGCCGTACTCTTTCAATGTGAAGTATCGACCTGGTCCTCTCAATCGAAATGCTGATGCATTATCTCGTCAAAACTGGGATGGACAAGATGATCTATTAACATAAACATAATTATTAGTTTGCGTCATTTAAATGGGGGGAAATGTTGTGGATCTCCCCACCATCACATTATGTCCTCAACGTGGTTCGAGGTGGGGATGAACTTGTTATTGCATTCTGGTCCCGGAGACTTCTACCTAGAGAGCGGAACTACTCAGCATCTGAACTTGAATGCTTAGCGATTGTGGACTCCATCATTCATTTTGCTCCCTACTTGCGTCCAGTTTCATTTGTGGTTGAGACAGACCACAAGGCTCTCTCGTTCCTGCAGTCTGCTAACTTCTGTAATGGCCGGCTTGCTCGCTGGGCGATGAAGTTGATGCCGTATTCTTTCAATGTGAAGTATCGACCTGGTCCTCTCAATCGGAATGCTGATGCATTATCTCGTCAAAACTGGGATGGACAAGATGATCTATAAACATAATTATTAGTTTGCGTCATTTAATCGGGGGGAAATGTTGTGGATCTCCCCACCATCACATTATTATTATTATTATTATTATTATTCAGTTAGCATGTTACTAATTAGTCATTCCATATAATCTACTTTTTAGGTGTGTCGACCTTTTCCGAACACTGCAACTACACCTTACCAGATCACCATTTCCACGTGTATGCTGAATTACGGACTTCTAGAACAATTACGTCATTTCCTTTTTGTGTCATATATAAACCTTCATTTCATTCTTTTTGTTGGGATTCTCCACGTGTTGATAAAACTTAAACACCGACCTGTTATATAGTAGTCAGGGCGTGTTGGATCCTCATTGCGGAGCGCGATCTAGGTTTAGAAGCCTAATTGCTTTGTCCGTAGGTAGTTGTGCCTCCTATAACACAGGACCGCCACAACACAGACTGCCTTTAAAAGTAACAATATTAGAGAATACATCCAAAAAACAAATTGGATAATAGAAGATATAAGGGACTATAATTATTAGCTATTGGCAGGAAAATACAAGACTTTAAAAAAAAAAAAGCTACATTGTGCAGTATGAATTGATTATTCATGGTAGATAGTTTTATTTAATCATATTAAACTTTAAGATTTGCTAATTTAAGCCAATTAGACATTTTATGAATGCAAGTATTCTACCTAACATTTATTATATATTGTCAAAATTAGGGGGGCTGAAGCCCCCCTAATTTTGACAATAATGTCTACAGCCACAAAAAATATGTTGTAGAACACATAATTAAGCACAAACACTACAGTTTGGGCAAAGCCACTTTCCTTGCAGATCAGCCTTTGAAACTCTTAAACACTGATTGGTGTGATACCATGTTAAACACTTGGTGCACCTCCCCCATTCCTCCAATGAATGAATTCCCTCTGGAAGTCGGCAAATACAGTGCACTTCAATGAAGTCAACAGCAACTATTTTAGAAAGGGCACGTCTCTCTTTCTTTAATGGAAAGAGTGCCATCTTTCCTTCTTCAAGACATCGATACAAATAACTCCATTTTCTTTTGATCATAAAAAAATTTTCCTGGATCTTTCCCCCTGCCTGAACTTGTGAATCCATGAAATTTAGACAAATTTTAGGAGCATTACTGTAAAGCAAAGAAGCTACCTGGCTTTTTACATGTTTTCCTGCGGAGCAATATACGCTATCATAGACTGACACTATTGGGTGTGGGCAGCCAATAGTAGTCACTGTTAGCCAGTGACCATTGCAATTGTTCAAAATTTGTACAAACTCATCGTGCTCCACATTAAATGACAAAGCCACTCCACATGTCACATCTTGGAAGCCTGAAATTTCAGGACAACTTTGCTTCAGCAGCTGTTGAGCAGCATTGATAATATTGTCATTTAGCCAACCTAATGGATTAAGCAACAATTTCTTGTCTGCTTCTGTCAGCTTAAGGTCAGGAAGCCAATATTGAAAATTCTGGTTTGTCTTCACAACATATTCTTCAACCTCAATAATGTCGGAATGCACAGTACTGTCCATATTAGCTAGCTTTTGTTTTTTGGGTGATGTCATGGATGATTCTTGCTGTAATGAAGACGAAGGTGAGGGTGGATGCAGTAAGGGTGCGGCTGAAGATGGCAGGGGTGGGACTGAAGATGGCAGGGGTGAGGCTGAAGATGGCAGGAGTGGGGCTGAAGATGGCAAGGATGGTGCTGAAGATGGCAGGGGTGGGACTGAAGAAGGCAGGGGTGGGGCTGAAGATGGTAGGGGTGGGACTGAATATGGCAAGGGTGAGGCTGAAGATGACAAATGTGATGCTGGAGGGAGAAAATATGTTGTTTTATATAATGAATAAGGGGTTCTTAAAATTCTAGCTATAAGCTGTCTGTGTGGTTGAAGCAAGGTTCATTGAGGGATTTGATCTAACCCACTTCATACCAGTCCTCCCTTCATCCATCCAAGTTGATCTCAAACTCAGACTGATGGCTTCTAACTTTAATCAAAGTATTGTGGTACTTAATCAAGTAGTCTCACTATTCATTTTTGTTATTGCATATAATTTAGATTATTTATTACTAAATTCCTTACCTTTAGTGTCATTTACTTCTATTTTCTTTGCTGCAATAAATGAAAACATCAGTATTTGCAATACAGTAGTGAAATTAGGAATTAACATACAATCAAATTTCTTCTTCAGCTCTTCATCAAGTTTCCAGCTTTCTGGACTCAAAACAGAAACTATAACAAACAATTATTCCATAATGTTAAAAAGAATTATGCATAATTTAACTTTAACTAACCTGATGATGCAGTCTCACTCTGTTCAGGTACTCTGTGGCTCTTGTTCACATAAGTGAACATAATAGTTTTGGCCTAATAAAAGTGAGAAGCAGAATGATTATGGACCCAAATAGCTGTGTAAATACAACTATATATACCTCATTTTTGCCAACACCAAACATATCCATAATAATGAAACTTAAAACTTCTGGAAGTAAGACGTCCATTGTATATGAAAAAATCTAGATGTACAGAATATCATAACTATTTTTACAGTTGACAAATGATAACTTATTGACTGAATTACCGAGCTGGACTTGTCACTACAACAGAATATGGAGATCATGAAAATTGAGATACATTCATACACGTTATAGAAAGGCTTCTGTTTTTCAATATCTCTACGAATAAATAATATTAAATCATTTTCAGATAAAATTCATAATTACAGCAAACATACGAAGTTTCCTACATGAACTTTTGATGAAATCCGTATAACTTGGGCACTCATATTCCTGCAGCTGTATTAATAACAAGTCAGAGTTTGATATAATGGATATGAGTGAGAATATAAATAGTGAACCTAACGTTTTAAACAATTACTTCTTGGTTTAAATAGAGTAAAATAAGTAGCATTCAAATGGAATGCATAAAATATTTTAATAGTAAAATTATAAAACAATATAATTATTTCTACTTACTTCTCCATTTTTTATTTTTTCAAGAGTATGATGCAATTTAAATATCTGTGTTGCCATGGCATAAGAAATATACATTAATTTACATTTTGTAGTCACAGGTAAAGTATAATCTAATACAATATTAATGTTTCACCTTCAAGGGGATGAATGGCAGCTTTGAAGAACTTGGTCAACTTCTGAAGAAGTCCTCACTACTTGTCTCCAACCACACTCCTTTTCCTTGTTTCTGGAGTAGTAGAGTACACCTCTCTCCACCTACAGGAAATACAAACACTAATATTTCTACTGAATAAGAAAAGCACAATTAATAATCTAAACAACAAGCATTAAGAATAAACTTAATTAAAAAAAAAAAGGATTCAGGGTTGTCCTTAAAGCACTGCCTCTTAGCAATTCCTTAAACATGATTACATTATACAAAATATAAACATAATGTTAATTCACATACCAATGCAGTGATTTAGGGACGTAAAATCATCATGATTTACATGACTTTTCTCTTCGCCTTATTTTGTTGACCAATCATGACAGGTAGAACTAATGTTTCTTGTTTTCATAATTTTTGGCCAACCACAATTTTTTTTTCTAACTTAGTTTCTATCATTTTTCCCCTAACTTATTAAAGTCTAATAAGTCTAATATGTCTTTTATTCCTGAATATGGTCTAAAATTATATGCAACTCTTGACATCCAGTTGAATCAAATTAACACTTAGTTCACCTTCAACAGGCTTAACCTCTTACCTTATAATTTGCCAGAGCCTTCTTACGCAGGATTTTCTTCTCATTCTTTGTATATCCTGAAGGATAAGCTCCAGTAGTGAGGTAGTCAAAAACGAAGCCATACAAATCGGCCATTTCAGCCAGAGGAAGACTTGCCACGTGGTAAGTGTGGAAGTTTGAGTCTCGTGAACAAGATTAAGGGGAAAAGGGAGGGGGGACATTATTCACTAGCTAGTACTGTCCCCCCACGGACATTATTCACTAGCGAATACTGTCCCCCCACGGACATTATTCACTAGTGAATACTGTCGTGGGGGTGGGGGGGGGGGGGGTGGTTTTGGTTGGGTGGGTTGGGGGTGGGTGTGGGGGGGGGGGGGTGGGTTGGGGGGGGGGGGGGATACTATTCCGGTGTGGAGGGGGGGAGGGGGGGGGGGACAGTATTCACTCCGACACCGGGCCAAATACGTGAGCAGTACCTCAGAGACAATTGTAAACAAAAAGCAGTCGTAGTTTGGTGACTTCGTTTCTACCCTTCTGCTTGACATTCTGGTTCATTATAGGCTCTGGAATTTGTTGCTATTCAAGGCTACTTAACAAGAGCAAGCTACAATATGAGTTACATTTGTATCACGGGTTGCTCAGATTTTCTTACCCGTTTAAATAGGGCCTATTTATTTAGAAACTCATCCAATTTACTGTTTGCTGATCAAGATAATAAGATACAATTCATCATAGACTCTATATGCCACTATTAATGCTTTAGCTGTCCATCACTCTTCATGTCTATATAGGTACAGTTCTCTATGGTTATAGTGATGCTATTTACCACCCTCCAAATTCAACTGCTGCTTGTATCTACCACAATTTCAAGTCATCATAAAATTATATAATATATTGAACATGTCATTATAAAATTATAATAATTGTCTTTTTTTTGTATAATTGAAAAAAAAGTTGAAATTTAACAAGTAGATAGAAAATATAGTAAAATCATGAATAAAATGATATGAATGATTCCGTGTGAAGGACAAAGTAATACTGGAATGTGTGTGGCCATTGCTAAAGTGTAGGTGATGTGCTGGATTTTTCACATTACTGTTGAGTACTTCAGAAATTCGTCACACCAAGAAAGTAAGAATAGAGTTTAAATACACGCTTAAGCACACAACAATCAGACTTACTTGAGGAGGCATTCAGCCGCGGTCCTGTGCTTCTTTCCTCTAAGTTTTGTAGCTCCAGATAACCCTCTGCAACCTTCAACCAGTTTTAGCGCACAACTAGGAGCTCGTACAAACTATAAACTACGAGTGATTAGTTATAACTGGGCATAATATTGAATACAGCCGCGGAAGAAACTGCCATAGCTTCTTTTTCATTTCAACAAGTAAACTTACGGTAATAATGCGCACCTTTGACCCGCCCCGTTTTTACTGTGGGCGTCGACGTTTTCGCGCGTGTTTGAGCTACTACTGTCATGTGACCTTAATTGGTCTCCGGTTTCGCCAAGTGCATTCCTCGTTTGCCACATTTGTGGTCGCGCCAACTCAACGTGGACATACTAGGAAATAAGTTTCTTGTCGTCCATCTAGAGGACGTACTAGGAGGGGACTAGTCTGGCGTCGCCGACCCCTTACCTTCCTTTTTGATTAATGGGCGGAGGAAGGAAGGGGTCTGGTGTCTCTAGTACCAACGACTTGTGCACGCCACTATAGTTGCGTGACCAATCAAATTGTAGTATTTCAGTTAATTGCATTCTTGATTACCGGTAAAGCCTGCGAGTTTCTAACTTCGGGTTCCTTGTTCAGCAGCTATGGGTGATCTATCGCAGCGTTTGTCTGAAGCATTGAGTGAAGCCTTCCAGGGGCTAGGTTTTTCTATGGTTAAGCCAGAGCAGAAACAAATTGTTGAAGGACTTCTGCAGCAAGATGTATTCGTCGTTCTCCCAACTGGCTTCGGAAAAAGTGCTTGTTTTCAGTGTTTACCAGCCTTGTTTGATATGCTTGCTCCATCTGGTGGCCCTTCAATTGTAGTTGTTGTAGCACCACTTACAGCTATTATGAAAGATCAAGTGAGTAAAAGTGTAGTTTACTAGCTAATGTGAATAGCTGTAATATTATTATAAACTCAACGACCTAGGTGGCAGCTCTTTCTAAAGCTGGAATGAAAGCTTGCTACATTACTGGAGAGCAAGATGACAACAGCATTAAGGAGGATGTGGAAAAGGGACTCTATCAATTGGTATATTTTACTCCAGAAATACTCATACAAAGCAAGAGATGGCGACAGCTTCTTAGCAGTGAGGTGTACTCCAATAAGCTGCGTGCATTTGTAATAGATGAAGCTCACACTGTCACAAAATGGTAAGATATTAAATACACTCTCATGATTGCTAAATATGAACTCAAGATATATGGCATAGGGGTAGCACCTTTAGGAAACTGCTTTTGAGGATTGGAGAAGTAAGAAGCCTGCTACCTCCTCATGTTAATATTATGGCCATGACAGCTACGGCTACGGCAAAACTAAGAACTGATGTGTCAAGATTAATCGGCTTGAGGAATGAACTTGTGGTAGCTAGGTCTCCTTCAAAACTGAATATTACTTACACCGTTGAAGAATTTATATCTATTGAAAAGACGCTTGATGAAGTTGCTCTGAAGATCAGAGAGGAAGGGGCAAAATCTCCTCGAATAATTATTTATTGTCAAACATATGACGATTGTGCAAGTTTATATCTTTATTTTCGAAGATATCTAGGCAGTGGATTTACCACTCCACCTGGTGCACCAGACTTACCTAGGTTTCGTCTTGTGGACATGTACATGGGATGTACAGAATCAGCTGTGAAGGATGAAATCATTGATTTGTTTTGCCGGGAATCACCTTTACGACTAGTAGTAGCTACAGTAGCTTTTGGTATGGGCATCGATTGCCCAAACATTCGTAAGGTTATGCACTATGGCTGTCCAACTGACATCGAGTCCTATGTACAGGAAACAGGGCGAGCTGGACGAGATGGACTTCACAGCATTGCTGTTTTAGTGAAGAAGGGGAATGCAGGAAGACGTTTGGAAAGTAATATGCAAGATTATGTTTCTAATAAGAGTCTGTGTAGAAGAGACACCCTCTTTAGAAATTTTGATGGATATATTCATAATTTTGATGGACCTCTGTGTTTATGTTGTGATGTTTGTTGCAAGTCTTGTAAGTGTTTAGAATGTAAAAAATTATAATATTATCGCGTCACCTAAAGGCCAATGAGGGGCGGGAGGGAGGGGGGAGGGAGCCAAAGCCAAAAAGCTGAGTTAAAAAAATGTTAGCTACATCTAGCTAACTTGAAAACTCTTGGAACAGTCTTCCTGTCTGTTCCAAGAGTATACAAGCTAGTTACAAACAAGTGCATTCAGTTTTTAATTTGTGGCACAGTTGTACGGTACCCTTTGTGGAGATGTAGCAAGCTGTAACCATTAACACTTCTTTAGAGGGCTCTAGCTGGCTCAATAGGCCCTTTAACACTTTTTGAGGGATAAAATATTTCCCATCCAAGCCCTCCAGGCAATTAACAGCTATGCTTTAATTAGTTTTGGTTTCATCTGTTATCCCAGGAAGTGATTCTAGTGAATTAACTTTACACTAGCTCTGTTGTGGGGCAGTTGGGGAATAATGTGGAGCAGAGAAGCAGGCTAGCTCTGAGAGACCAGTACAAACCCTCCCATATATATATATATAACAGAAAGTTATGTAGCTCTGCAAAATATAGCTATCGAATCATTTCAAACACTCTTGCACAAGCAATTGTGTACAATTTTAGAATATTTTGTAAGATTTAAAATTGGTCTGCACAATTGAAATTGTAATAGTATTAAAACTAATTAGAATTGTACTACACAAAAGGTAAAAGTCAGAACCAACTATACTACTGATTATCTCTTAAATGTTTTTGTATCCAATCAATAAGGTCATCTTTGCCAGTGGAATGCAAAACGTCCTTAGGATTTTTAAAAGTTGGATGGCAGCGATTGGGGACAACAGAAAAAATATTGGATTGGATAAGACAATCAATGATGACATCGCGGTCTTTTGTCCAGCTGGGCACTTTGTGAGACCCTGATGGTTTCCTGACAGAATTGTCACTATCAAAATTGTCGAGAACAGGATACAATGTTCCCAATGCCTTTCCCACTCGTGTCACAGCAACTTCAGTTTTGTTAGCTCTCAGACCTTTAATGGATTCCTTAATGACACGGTTGAGGTGCTCTTGGTGAAGATCTTCAGGAATGTTATGTCCTGGAGCAGACTTGGTACTCACAAATCTAGACCATATGAGTTCTTGAGCCTGTCGAGGTGTGAGGTCATAGTGATACTGACGTAACATGTTCAAGACCTCAACCGAATAATTTCTGCGACCAGAGCTCTTGAAAACTGGTAGCAAATACTTCCAACACCGTAAAACCCGGTGACCGTCACCTTCCCTGATGGCATCATGTAATTCGAGATAAAAACACCCAAATTCAAGCAATTTTTTACCATAATCATGTACCTAAGCAGTTAAAAAATACAATTATATGCTTAAATTTTGACATACAGTGATTACTATGTTATGTGTAACTAGCCTTATCACTGGATGACGATGGTGATTCATTAAATTTGAATGAGGCAAACTGGTCCACCACATCTAAACATATAGATAGAAGGACTTCTTTGCGTCTCTCAGCAGATTCCATCCAGAGGTCAGCAGCTGGAATGTCAATATCTGATAGTGTTGGATTGTCATCTAATGTCTGCATGTTCAGAGATTTCATCGTTGCCACTAAAACATAGCAGGTTACCACCATTGTGAAGAAATCATCACATTCATTAAAGTGATGAATAGGGTCAGTGGAAACATTGCTCCGTCCAATTGTATTGCGAAGCTGGTACATAGTGCCAAACTCTGCAGCTGAACTAGTGGAATAAAAATACTTCCAAGCAATCTGTGAATCATAATAATATTTTCACATCTTAAATATTCATTACATTTTAAAAGCAAGTTAACTTACGTCCAGTAAATTGAGAAGCACATGAAAATCAGCAGCAGTCGGTTCAATTCCTTCTAATCTGGTAAGTGGTGATAATGAATTGGCCCTTGCTCTTCTTGCTCCCCTAGCTCTAGCAGCTGTAAGCTGATCTCCTCCTAAAAGAATCTTTGTTATAGAAGCTTGAGGAACTTCTACTGTCTCCTCAGTGGTCATCATTTGTACTGTTTTCTTGTACTCAATGGAAGGAACATACTGATGGAGATGAGACATTATCTCCACCATGTCATCTCTTTTATTTTCATTTTTCAGCAAAACTCCCAGGGGTACCTAATTATAGTACACTTACATTAATAATAATTAAATAATGCTACACTTGTAATTGCATACTAACCACAACTGACGTTTGGCACATCTCAGAATAATATTTATGCTTTATATGCCTTGTAACTATTCCATCAAATGTATGATGGAAAAAAGGTATATTATCAACTATAATCCTTGACACAAGAACAGCCATGTTTGCGCGAAGATCATTATCATCCTCTACTGATGGCAGCAAATGTAGTGCTCTTCGCTTAGGACTGTTCAAGCAAGTTGCTGGGAAAATGTCTGGAAAGTCACTGAAGTCTATCCTGTTCTGGATAGCACAGAAGTGGAAATAGTGCAGAGATTGTCCACGATGCTTCTCAACTCTCATATATCGAGGTTTTACTCCTTTATCAATGTTGTCTCCAACAAGTTTATAGCCCAACAACTTAAGTGGAGCAGAATTGGATGCACAAGGTGAATCTATAATGGTTAAAAAAGATTAATAATTCTCATTTATTATGCAAGCTACAACAGACCACACCTGAAGACACACAGTCCATATTTGCAGCAGTAGTACATTCTGTTTCCGTACCTGCATATCAATTAGCTTGGTAGTTATTATGCACACATATGCCTTAATTTTTTCCCCCATACCTGTGGAATCAACCTCCATCTGTGGATCTAACAGGTTATTGTCAATCTCAATGTCATTTCCAGAATAGGCACTTTCAGAGGTAATTGGAGAGAATTGTGGAGATTGAATACTATTGCTTTCACGAGGGCTGCTACTTGAGATGGAGTCAGATGAGGGGTCTGAAGGATAATCTCCACAGTCCAGTACTTCTCTCTCTCTTAATGCGCTACTTGAGCTCTTTTCATAATAATGTATAAATAGATGTAAACAATTGGAATATGTTTAAAGACTTACCTTGAAATCATTATCTTTAAGACATGATACCAATTGATTTCTCCATTCTTTTGCCAAACTGTCATGGTCAGCTCCAAGCTTGGTTAAGAGCCGATTAGTAGCAACATGTGACATGCACAAGCCTACTTTCTGTAGGCGTTCATAAACCTATTTCATGAAGAGCAATAACAGCTATTAAAACACACACACACAAAGCTTACTTGTTTTGCAACATTTCCAGCGTAAAGAATTAACGAAACAATTTTCTGAAATAGGCACATCTTGGAGTAGCGAAATTTAAGTAAAACTGCACAGCACACATATAGGCTTCTTGTTGACTGCTAATCAGATTATCCAGATCAAGCGCTTCTCCTTTCTTCTCTAACTCTCTTTCAATTTCTTCTTTCCACAGAATACTCACCCCATCACAGCTTTGTGTTTTAATTATTCTCCTCGATCCAACAGCAGCCACTCCACCACACGCTAGACATATTGCAGACGTCAGACTTCATACAAACGCACTAATTTAATGTTCGCGCGGGTCTACCGCTATGATGTCATCAGACAACGACGTGCACAAGTCGTTGGTACTAGAGACACCAGACCCCTTCCTTCCTCCGCCCATTAATCAAAAAGGAAGGTAAGGGGTCGGCGACGCCAGACTAGGAGGGGACTGGCGGTACTGCTGTTTAGAACCAGGTGAAGCCGAACTAAGCATTCCTGAAATGCCTGCCAAGAATCGACGCGCAGAGGCAGCTTATTAGTAGCTGAGAGGTGAGTAATCAATGATTTTGATTTTAGTTGACAAGTTATGTCTAAACTAGTAGTTTTAGAATAGTTAGTAGCTAGGTTGTAAACAAAGCTTGGGAGACCTGGAGAAAAAAATATAGTTCATAATGTGAACTAATACTTAATATTGCTGCATCTAATTTTGCTATATGTGCTAGGCTGCACACTGATGTGTGAAACATTCATGGTCCTGATTCCTCACTCTGACAGGCACTTTACAGGCTCTTCTGGAATCCCCCTGATGTTGTCATTAGTCATAATATTATATTGTCACACATTTACATTATATTTTTACCAGTTTTCTGTTATGAAGGTGCATTATCAAAAATGAATAAATCTAGGCATGACGTTTAAATAAAAAATCTGATATAGCAACTTTATAATAAAGAAAATGTATATAAATTATGTGTTCCAGAAGAATGACTGGTCAGCATTGGCATGGTGTAGGCTTGGTGTGGGAGGTAATATCCAGTTCTTTAGTCCAAGTCCACCAGTGGCATCATCTACTGACAGCTTCATCAACAATGACTAATACTTACTAGATGACCTTGAGCATCACCAGGAGAGGGTCAGCAGGGCCTGCTACATTATCTTTGCAGGAAAATACTTCTGGTATTAATAGTTTTAGCAATATCAACCAGTTACTATTCTCGTTAGCCGTGTGAGTTATCGCAGTTGAATAAAGTTAATTAGCACGCAGCAATTTCTAATAAGGGAAATTACCTGCAGCGGGCAAGAAATTAACAGGGAAAGTACCGTTTGGACCGCATCATAATGACGAACTCAACAAGGGTGAGGATTGAATGACGATCCGGTGACGACACGGTAGAAAACAATGACGACAAAATAAAATAGCGATAATGTATTAGAGTCAAGGGGAGAAGTCTGGTTTGTAGTTTCTGGGAACCTTGTGGTGCTGTGTTTGTATTAACCTATATTTTAAGTGACAAGAAATTTGTAACTACAGTTTTGTGAGATAAAATTGATCATATCATAGTGTTTCAAAAAGTTTGCTCTTTAAAAAAAGCATAAAATTAATATTGGAATATAGAGTCTATGATGAATTGTATATCTTATTATCTTTGTCAGCAAGCAGTAAATTGGCTGAGTTTCTAAATATATAGGCACTATCATGTACATATATATTTAATAAATTTAAATTTTGACATAAATATATAGGCACCTATCTGTTGTTAATGCTGGAAGTGCTCCCTGTATGTTCATGTATTGCATTTTATTTATAGTAACAATTATTGGTCCTGGAAGAAGACTTACTGGAGATTGATGTTTCAAAGATGGCTTTATTACATTCAAGGACATATCAAATATATACATGGAACACTTTCAAGGAAAGACTCTGGTGATTAATTCTGACTGTCCTTACTCAGGACAATGGGTGGAGGCTTGCAAAAGATTTCTTCAGGATAACAATGTTCAACCTTGTGGTCACTCTGCGATGTCAAAAAAGATTCAAATAAAAGTTTTTTGTTCTTGTCAACCTCACGAAATAGGAAGTACACTTCTTTATTCAGCTCGAGCGAATCGTACAGATGTAGACACTGGAGCCAAGTACATAAAAACAGATGTGAACATAGGCCCCCCGGACCAAACCACTTGCTTTGTGGACTCCACAAAAATACTTTGCATACAAACACCAGATGATCGATGTCTATTATACAACCTGGGTTTACGTATGAAGAGAAATCAAGAAGAAGTAGAATAGTTAACAAGTTCCAAGGAAACAATAATGAGTGGTATGTGATATTGTTAACAAATGACCTGGGTAATATAGAGCGTTTCAAAGAACAAGCAGAATTTCTTGAAGTTCATGTCATGCATCAGTATGGTAGAATATCAAGAAAGACATTCACTCTTGAAGAAGCTGAACAGTATATTTGGAAAATAAAGAATGGAATTGAAGATATTATTGATGCTGACTTTTAATGCTATTGCCTATCTTACATTGTTCCTTTTGATATTGTGAAACTAAATTTCAATATTAAACATGCCAGAACTCATTATTTTGTACAATATTTGTAATGCCTACAGCTACTCTTCGTATGTCATTGCCATACTTTTATTCTTCATAAATTGTTATCTGAAAAAAGATAGTGTACTGACTCATATAGCTCATCACACTTTTCAATGTTGTACACCTGCAAATTTGTATCAACCCCTATTCCTGACAAAAATAATTAATAATAATAAGCCAAAGCTTCGCCACATACATTACTTTCTGACACCCTTAATAGTCCTGCCCACGACTTAGCTGTTGTCTTTGTTGCACAACTCTTCTGGTGTAGTAGCAAAATCGTTCCGGAGCGAACTGTTCCGAACGACCTTTTTTTGTTTATGTTTTTCCTTCCCTACTGATATGTTGTTTTTGCTGTCGCATCCGTTATCACGTGTGAGTAAAATACATAACCGACGAACTCAACCTTCTATGCAGACTCGTAATATAATTTATTATGCATCCCACACCGTAGGAAACGTACCTATCCAACACCTATCCTAAGTAGCATAGGTGTGGGATAATGTCATTTCCTACAGTGAATTTTCAGCTTTGGTCCAGTGATAGCAACCTTAATGCATATGAATCTTGTTTACCACTACTGAATAGCCATGCAAAGCCAGTCTTGATACAATTGTGTTTCAGTTTCAAAACTACACAGGTTCTGTTTGTATACCTAATAACATTGAACACATGCTATGCAAACACCAGGAGAAGTGAAGCACAAAGCTTGCTTGTACAACTTAGCATATGTTATGGACATTCTGATTTATACCATAAGACCATAGAAATTGTCAGCGTAATACTGAATGTGCATATTCTTGTTCGGCTAGGCTTGCTAGAGTGAAATGGAAAGCGAATAAAAAACATGAAAAATTGGTAAGACAAGACAAAGATTACTTTTGGTATTCTGCTGGAGGTACCAGAGGAATTATTATTGAGTCGGAGGAGCCAGAGAGTCGTGATGTTGTTCACAGAAAGTTAGGGATACTGAATTCAGATGACAAACAAAAGACTTATATGCAATGAGGGAATTTTTAACTGGACCAAAGATGCTTACATTATGATGGTATAATATGATATGGATAAGATAATAATTAAATCTGTTAACTACAAGGCAAATGAATCTTGGAATAAGCAGAAAGTACTGAAAGAACACTCAACTTGTGCAACAACTTAACAGATGACGAAGTTATTCACATTATATAGTCCAGAAACACTCTTTATAAGGTTGATTACTCTTTATAAGGTTGATTACACCTTACCAGATTAATCAATACCTTTCGGATTCATTATTTTTAAAACTTTTGACAGTATGTTCTTTTAGATGGTATATATTATAATGCTCATTACATGAGTCAGAGTGTAATATGGTGAAATATTTTACAAGCGGATTAGTTACTGGGCTTTCACTAACCAGTGGTGAGTGAATATAAAGCTTGACAGTGAAATATCTTGCCATTTCACTCTTACAACTGTAATAAGTGGTTTAATTTATGCTAGTGTGGGGCTGGAGAGGAGGAGATAGAGGAGATGGAGGAGGAGATGGATCAAGAGAGAAGATAGAAGAGAAGAGATAAAGAACATTAATATCTACTAGTTGTTTGTCATTGTGTGTGTGCTATGTGACCATGTCATTGTGGGTGTGTCAGTGTCACTGTCCATGTCACTTACATGTTGTGCTGCGTTTCATGTGTCATTGTGTTGGCCGCGCTTTATAAATTTGGGGCATGCGTTATTTAGAGTGTTGGCAATGTCATGTGGAAATTGTGGTGTGTTGTAGTGCCGTGTGCAAAGGCCTAGGCAAGGCAAGAAAAGCATATGGGGCAATACTAACAGCACAACTTATTCCAAGACCACCCAAATCCACAGGCAGAGTAGCTTGAGTCCAAGAGGGATCTTCACTATAAAATATGGATGTTGACAACACTGCTCACAATGGACCTCAATACATTGTCATAGTGCTGTAGGGTGGAGGACATAAAACAAGGAGATGTATGAAGCAGAAAATGGAGTTTGGGAATGATTAGTGAGTCATGTAGTAGTACTACAAGAGAGTCATGAGATGTCAGATACTTCAACCTCTCACCAACTCTCTCCAAAGCATCAATTTTCTGTACTATGGCAGTAGATATAGAGTTGACATCACCCAAAGGGGGACCCTAAAAAGGTGGCACTGGAAAGGGAAACAACTTTTGCTCCTGGAAGACAAGTTAAAATGGATCCTAATGTAGTATGCTTGCTGGTGACCATTTCTGAGTTTCCATTATTTAAAACAAGCCCTTCTCAAGTACTCAGTTGTCGGACCTCAATTATCGTCCACGCCCTTCAATTATCGACCACCCACGGAGCTGGTATACTAAGGTTATTAGCCATTTGGCAATAATCGCTCATAACTCGTTTCAAATAAGAATCACTCTAAGACAGCACAACTGTAATCTACGTATATGTAACCCTTTACCACACCATTTCAATACATTCCAATGTCATACTTTTTGTAGTTAACTTTTGTAAAGCTATACATGCAAACATTAGCATACCCTCCAACTTTTCCAAAGGAGCTTCAGGGACCTGCCACTAATTAACTAAATGAAAAATGATAAGATAGAGATAATAATGTGAATTTAATGTATTAATCAGTGATTATGACGTAGAACTTGACGGTTGTGATAATGATGATATGGTATAAAATATATATCCAACATTATTCCCTACACTAAATGACTGTTCATTATGATAGTAAATTGCTGTTGCTTTTGTTTATGTATTCATTTTATAGTCATTATTATACCAAGTTTGTTGTGCTAGCTAGAAAGTAGTAAATAACCACTACTTTATTACTTTAGAGCTCTCCCTATATCAGGGAATTGTTGAGGCCAGCTAAAATGGCATAGCCTTCTGGCTCTTTTAGGCTTAGGAGGACCACAATCACTCATGTCAACCTCTACAATAACCGTGAATCTAATCCTGCATTTGTGATACTGACGATCATTTCCCACTTCGTATAGAGATACCCTTTACCTATTGCCGGTTAAAGTAACTTTCCGGGACAAAATAGTAGTCTCTTCCGGACCGGGGACAAAGTTAACAAATCCGTGACGGTCCGGACATTTCGGGACGGTTTGAGCCTATGCATTAGGGCATAAATTGTGACTGTTGCCTATAAAACTGTCTTCTCTTTTGGTTCCCTAATTTCTTCATGTGTAATATGATTCAAAATATACACATCTGTAAGTACATGATTCATAGATTGAGTTTAGCTCTCTTACTTAAACACCGAGTCCTGGTTATCACAACAGAACTAGAGGTAGAGATATGGAAAACAAAGGAGCTGTGGGATCCAGCTGGAGATGGATGCAGCAGATAGCTTACTTGGGATGAAGGTACTTGAGACAGAGACTGTAGTGAGCCTACTTGGAGATGTAGGTTGTGGAGGTACTACATTGATTCCTTACAGCTTAACTCTATCCACTTCATATAAATCACTCCAATCATAAATCATAACATGAAGGAATCATTAAGAGCTCTATCTGATGGTATAATTAACTTTTGTTGTAAGAGGTACCAGAACAAAGATATGACCAGAAATACCAAAAACACAGAACTTTTAATTAAGTAAGAAATAATTAGTAAGTATAAATTACACATTGATAGCGATTTTCACCATGATGTTCCCCCAGGAGGATTCCTTAAGACATTTTTGCTGTTATAGAGGACATTATAAAGGTTGAGTTTGTTTTTGTTGCAATTTGTTCTAGGTTATCATAATGACTGTACTTAATAAAATTCCCCTTGAAAATGGTAGAGATAGCTAACCTGACAATAGTATTTTACCTATAAATTTATTGGAAGAAACAATGAACTAAGACGGGACAAATTCGCTGCATTTTATTTTTGTTGGTTTTATTTAACCTGGTAAGTAAGTATAAAGATTGCCTTATTGCTTTGTTTGTGATGAAATCTGGGGTCTGAGGACGGCATCCCAAGGCCCGGTGCAGCCTACTGGTAAAATAATAATTAGAAAACTTTAGTCCCATGACCAGTCACAATTAAATAATTTCAAGCACATTTAATAAGGTATTGCACTACGTGCATTGATACAGTGCTAAATGAAATTTCACGATAGATGAGCTGATAATTTGTGAAATTCAACAACTTACAATGACTAATGCATACACAGAGACAGTGACATACTGCTAGCTAGCAGTTTATGTAGTATTTGTTTGTATAAAATGTATAACTCCTATTATAGTTAGTTTATTAATTGAACACAAGCTTTAGAGTAAGCTAATTGCTTATTGTGTCTAAGCTGAAATTCGTTGCCACTCAGATTCCTTATAATATAACAGGGAAAATCACATTACTTCAAAATTATCTATGTATGAAATCTTGAGTGTTATAATTATTTCTCAACTAACTTCTGTTTATTATCCTTACTTAGATATTTGTAGTTTCTCATACAAGACTCGATAATAAAAATATTATGTAGAAATGTAAAACCTGATTTTTTTTTGTTTTGTTTTTTCCATTGCAATAAATCTCTGGTAGGGTCTTTCATCAACATAGTCACCATACCTGTAACCAGTGGGGTTGGGGGGATTCAGTCTTCCCTCTATTTCAGCGGTCAGAAGTAAATAATTTAGCCCCACCCCACATATACCTTTTGGACTAATATCGTCATCTGTCCGGCTGCCAGAGAATAGTGGTATTCTTGTATACTTCTGAGGAATTCTCACAGGTAGACTGGAAGCTTCAATACTCTAAAATAGCTGACATTAGGCAAACTTTAAAGTCTTCTCTTTCAGGTTCTTATCTCTATGAAAGCACTGTAAACAGAATAACCTAGGAAATCACTATTTTGAACTCCAAGGCGGACTTGCTACAGTCTACCTTAAGTTACTACATTAACAAGCAACCTAGTAATCGTCCTCGTTTCATGCAACTTTGATTTAATCGCTTGTCAATTACTATTAGTTCACACGACTAAATTACTTCCAGGTTTCTTACCAAGTCCGTTCCCATTTATGGCGCTTGAGGTGGCGCCAACTCAACTTGTGAATAATAGTGTATAGCATTTCAACACAAACAGCGAGTGAACAATTGATTTTAAGAAATACAAACGCGTTATTTTTTAAATAACTTAGCTTTTTTTTAACTGCTTGAGGGGAATAGTAAACAGCCACTTAGTGGGTAGCGTTTAAAATTACAGAAAAAAATAATAACTAATGGTTTGGTTCTTTACAACTGGAATCTCTCATAGAAGCCATTAAAAAGTGTTTTTGAGGTAAATATTATTTATATCTGAGAATTTAATATCACAATACATAAAAATGGTGTTTTATCAGTGCTTATTTCACTATAATAATGATTTATGTTTTATGTCATAGGATGTTGCCAATAGTTGTTTTACTGATATTTCATACAGTGACACTTGGTAAGTTTATTAAAATAGATATTTCTCCATTATTATTATGGTACCAGTAATAGTATTGTCCCAAAGGAAATACCTCATACATTAATCCATAATATCAAGAATAATGCTAATTGCTAATTTAGACAACTGACATTTTCAAGAGCGGATCTAGCGCTAGGGATAGGGAGGGGCCCTACTATATTTAAGTCGAAACTCAGGAAATTTTAAATTAGAAATGATTGATTGTATAAGGTTTATTTGAGTGAAAAGTGTATGCTAACATACAGTCTACCTATACAGTGCATTTCCAGTATTAGTACATTCATTCTTATAATTTTTCAAAAAGCAGCTTAGTTGTAATATACGATTCAACTGTTGGGGAATGCGGTAGTTTGGAAACTCCATGTGGGTTTGATAGCCCCAAACCGTGGTTATAGTACTCCCACGAGTTGATTTACCGTTTGATTTGGGAAATGCTAAAAACATTGTCTGCATGGAGGAAGCTTCAATAAGCTGAAGTGAGGAAAATACTTCAATCCTCTTATTCAGGTACCAGTTTGCAAGTAATTTGCTGTTCAGTAAATTATTGAGCATATCAAGACAAATTGAACTGAAATAAAATGGATACAAAAAAATTAAAAATTTACTAAAATATCCTCCACAAACAATAATAGTGGAAGCTCCTGACTTGGAACCAGAATTTTTGGCTGAAGTAGAATCAGGGATGGTGGCTGACATTAAATCAGGTAATAATGTGGTGTAGTACCAATTATGGCAAACGATGATGCTAGCATGTTTCTAGTTCTCTCTTGAGACTATAATATTGATGAAGCAGAACTTTCGGGTGTAGATGCACATGAGTTGTCGGCACAACTAATCTCACCAGTACCGACTTACTACCTTGGGAAGAAAATGAACATTAGTGTGAAAAAGTGGTTAGTTAGTAAAACATACTTCCCCTATATCCCAAAATAGGAGAAATATAATAGGGAATGTGGGTGATGATGGTATGCATACAAGAGGGAAACTTGTTCACCAGCATTTAAACTACTGATAGCACTGAACAAAAAATATGCATATGTACATAAAATAACAATAGTAATAATAATAGTAATGACTCCAGAAGCACCCCAAGCAAAATAAATAAATTAATTAATTAATTAATTTAATTATAATAATAACAAAACAAAGTAAGACGGCATATCACTACCAAGTGGTACTATCTAATAAATGTGAATTTTATAGGTGAGCGGGCATAACTCCACTCACTACGGGGCTATAAGGTGAAGGACCAGCCAACCCGACCGTGTCCAGGCCAAGGAGGAGAGCACGACCAGTTGACGCCAGTATCCAGCTGATAACCGAAGCCCAAGCTGACCCGAGGATCAGTGAGGTGGAGTTAATTGGTGGCTAGCTTGGACGACACACTCTCTAGTTACCAGCAAGATGGGAGCTGCTAGGAAGGAGCAACTCGTGAAGAAATTCGTTATTGGCAAAGTCTCCAGTTACAAATATTACTTTTTAGAACAGGGCAAAGAGTGAACAGATATTGTCTGTTTATATAGAGAGTGAGATGTGCTAGCTAATGAATAGAGACTGATGGAATGTATGCATTATTGTAACTATGAATGAAACATTAAAAGGTTACTATGGAAATGTTTGTTGTTTCTGGGTGCCGGACTTGCTGTCTCCAGTTATAAAGGTAAGGGGGAGGGGCTTCCTGCAGCAGAGGTTCCGACACAGCCGTTGTTCAGGGAGCTACCTGAACAATAGGCACAATATGTATTAACTTATAATTGTCCACAACTCCACCAAATAACTTATGATCTTGAACTGATGGAGGTGGATGAGGAGTGTATCTTGGGCTTCTTGTGGAAGATGTGATATATAGTCTATCTACCATTGCCACCCATATTGAGCTTCCTCACGAAATGGAAACAATTTTTTCCCAAGTTTCATCTGGCAATACTGGCCTGGAACATTCCGAAGGCCTGAGGATCCACAACTCAACACATTGTTGGAGCCGGAGGTTTTGAGTTAAAGGAATGCAAAACACAAGGGCATTCAGTATTTATGCAATCCGCATACATCTTGGGAGTTGCTTCTTGTCCATGATAATCACAAAAATAACCACATAAAGTTTTTAATCTATACTAGATATCTTCATTACAATACAGTATTTTTTACAGGATGAACTTTGTAACTTAGCTAGTGATGTCTGCTGTAACACAGTGTTAGTTCAGCAAGGGCTCCCCACACCTCAAGCTGATATTTTAGCAGCTGTTATGACCAATATTGGCTGTTAAAACAAGAAAATGTTTTATTGTTCTAATTCTTATGTTGCAAAATTAGGGAAGTATGATAAACTAGTTGTATTATTTTTGGAGTGAAGAATACAAACTTTTAGCGTGTGCTCCGTGTACTTGTATCACTGTTTTTTCAGTGAAGTGGAACTATCTCTCTTTACTGTTTCTCAATGAGTATATTATGTGTATACTATACAGAACTGACATCACTTTATGTTAAACTTGTGATAGATACTATGTGGTGTTGAATTAAAATTATTGTTCCAATAATCGATTTTAGGTTCTACACAAAGAAGTATACCACAATTAATTGATGCGACATCTACCTCAACTTCCATTACATTTAGTTGGACCCACCTTACAAATACATCAAACGTATTTTATGAAGTTTCCTATTCATTCTTCATATTGGAATGTGGAAAAATATCCATGAGGGGTGAAACTTTTCCAATACTAATTTCGTTGCAAACTATTACTCTAACATCATTAAAACCCAATTCTCAACATGTTATACGTATAAGAGCCATTTACATTGATGGATTTGTTATTACCACACAGTTTGAAAAGAACACAACAGCTTCAGGTAATAATGTTGAATGATGCTTAACTGTAAGGATAACTTATATTAATGACAATAATATAAAATTAGTTTAAAGTAATAAAACCTATTTCATTGTATCAGCTCCAACATCTTCAATTTAAAAAAATATTCTGAATTGTATAAATTCACAATTTAGTAGCTTGCCAATTCTATTTCAAGGTGGTGTTAGTTCATGTTAGGTAAGGCTAATTGTTATATTAGGCAGTGTCAACTCTAGCTTGTTGCTATGATATTCTAGGTTAGCAACAATGTGTCCAGTGTTTCTGTACTTGGTCAGATACTGATGAACAACCTTTTTCCAGCCATCCTTGACTTGTCAATTAAAAAATAGCATCACTTTTCACTTGCTTATTCAGTCCTGGTCTCCTTACTATTCATTTCGTGTAGCACAGCAATCTATATAATATTAATGCTTGTGTGCCAGTAATGACGACGATCCTGACCATGTATGTTCATGAATAACAGATGAGCTCAGCAGAGTTGGTAAAGTATTGTACTATCTGACTTTCCCATTAAAGCATTGCTTATCCTTTACCTTCTGTTGTTGGGGGTGGGAAGGAGGAAGGGTAAAAACTAGGGACAGAGCCTTGGGACATGGTAGTACGAAATCAGTTTGAGCCACCTGATTTCAGGCAGCAGTCATTTAAACAATAGTTAGGCACACAAGCATTGAAGTCAAATGTGATTTTGTGCAAGATGGAGGAGTTTCCTGCCTTAGTGGTTCTTACAATTTGAATACATACGTTTTGAAGATTATTGCTTCCTTTGTTGGAATAGTTGTTCTTGCCTATCAAGATTAGTGGTTTAGTTTTTTTTAAATAGTGTAATTAATTAAATGAAGCCTAATTAAATATTAATTCACAAATCACTATTAGCATGCTTGCTTGTCAAACAAAATATGATGAGATTTTGTCGTATTATTTTGTATTAACAATGAAAATAGTATGAAGTCTAGTTCAGCCCTCATCATTATGCAAAACATAAAAATATGTGTCATTATTTCACAAGTTATTCCTAATGAGTATGCTTGCTAAAAGCACTCACATAATAATCAAGTATGCTAGTATTAATAGTGAGTATAAAGTGACTCTCATATGTATTTTTTATTGTCATTTAGCTCCCACTTCAGCTCCTTTATTACAAGTGGTTTCGGTTATGCCATTAAGCATTACTGTTAATTGGACTGAGATCCCCTGTTCTGAAAGAAATGGAAAAATTGGATACATTTTGACACTATGCCTATCTGTTTTTCCGAGAGCTGGTTGTGTTCACTATATAACTAATAATACTACTTTAATAATTACTGAACTAATTCCAAGAACAAGTTATAGGATCAGCATCAGAGGTTTCACATTAGTAAATAATAGAACATTGAATGGAATATCATCACGAATTGAAACACAAACTGCAGTGATTGATGGTTAGATATTATTCAGTTCTTACTGTAGTAAGTTTAATTAATATCCTTATATATTTGTTCTAGAGCTTGGTTTTGTGCTAAAAGGCACATTCTACCCACCCAATTCTTCTATTAATTACGCTAATATAGGTAGAGATTATGAAGCTTTGCGATGTGTGACTCCCGTTTTATCATGTTGTAGAAGTCCAGAACCAATATGGTTGTTTCCAAACGGAACTCTTGTTCGAAGAAAAAGAGGGAATAAAAATGTATATAGGACAAGAAACGATAGCTCTGTTGATCTTCATCGTACTATTGATGCATATATGCCTACTGGTTTGTATACATGCATAATTTTGAAAAGAACTAACCAAATAACTCGTTTACACATTTATTTGCAGCTACCAGGTATGAGATACCTTAGTAAAATTAAAGTAAGAAACATTAAATATTTAGTCACCATTATAACAGAAGTTAATAGCTAGGACATAAAACTTGTTGCTGCACAATGAATTGGACTGAAATATTTATTTTTATATTATGTTTTTGGTAGTACAAGTTACCTTACACAGCTGCAATTTTATGAGTTATCTTCTATTATAACAATACACTTGAAATAATACCAATTGATGTCAATATTCAAGTAGTTAATAATAATAAGAATAGATAAAATGGCATAATGCTACTGCATTCATAATTAACTTTCATTAGTTAATACATTAAGCACCCACTATGTGGTGAGGTACATGCTAGTATTGTAAGATTATAATAATATTATTAGTTATAATAATTTTCTGTCTAATTTTTAAAGCTACTTTTGCAACTCCTGTTTCCACTACCACTCCAACATCAACTACAACTTGTAAGTTTCCAGTAAAACATTGCAATATCCTTCACGTTCTTCTGTCTGTCTTTTTGCCTGTCAGTATGTAGTCTGTCACTTATATATAATATATATGTATATTATATACAATATATTTATTTATACCATGGTTGCTGCGGTAACACCCATGGATTAAAAGTGATATTTTCCCGGTGATTTTTCCTGGGGCTATGATATTTTCCCGGTGCGGTGTCAAGCGAATTCTTCCGTGTTTCCGGCCCAAAATTAAAATTCAATTAAAATTCAATTGAAGCACGCCAGAAAGTTTACTTTAGCAAGTTTACTTTAGCAAGTTCACTTTAGCATTGTAGCTGCCAGCTGTTATCTCCAGATCTAACTCTACCTGGGCTGCTCAGCAGTAAGCAGTAAAGCAGCTAGCTGTGGTAAATTCCTGTGGTATGAGAGCGGCAGGAGAGTTATATGTGGTAGGGCTGGTCCCATATAGGTGGATATGAGAGAGTAGTAGTAGCAGCAACTATGGTATAAAACAGTTGTGCCATGGCAACATCGGGGTTATGGAATATCACCGCCCTTATCCCTCAGGCTTCGCCCTCGGGATCTGGACGGTTATATTCCATAACCCCTCGTTGGCCATGGCATAACTATTACTTATTCTACCCTAGATATCTTCACAATGATATTTTTAGGTACATGACTGTGGGCCAGTCCCACATGAAGAAGCAAGCCTGAGCAATGTTATTTTAACTTTCGTGTTTAATTAGTGTGTGTGTGTGAGTTTTGTGTCAGAACTGTTGATTGTTTGGTCACTTTGGAGTCATGTTGTGCATGCTTATGTTGCTATGATTTGTGCCCTGGCGCTGTCTAGAGCCAGAAGTCTATATCGTTTTATGTGACCTCGTGGGGTTAGAGGTATTTAAGCCTTGGCCTTACGAGGTGACCTTCTGTCAGACCATGAATTATACGTAACTCATAACTCTACCCGTAGGGTTGTTAGGCTGATTCTGGTGGTAGCGACTCTGAGAGAGGGTTTCATACGTTTTTTTTTTGCGAATCACATACATTGCCGCTCCAGTATCTACTTCTATTTGAAATGTGTTACCATTTAAGTCTATGTTCAATAGCACCAGTACAAATTTATTGACTCAATATACATTTCATATTCTGTATTCCCCACATTTTCACATCACTCGAGTGCTCCCAAGTGATGCGCTACTTGTGATGACAATTTATGAAATTGCAAACAACTAAAGTTACTACTACTGCTACTACTGCTACTAGACTCAAACTGGATACGACCAGAACAATTCTGGCTACTTCTACAGTGTTTCTCCCAGAAGAAGCTGGTAGAGCAGTAATTTTGACCACATTCCCTCATTTAAGCAATAGAATAACACATGATATGTCCATAGTTATGGCTTTAAATAGCAATTATTAGGCTAGCTGTGCAATATCAGGCCAGTAGGAAACATTCTATGGGGTAAACTGAGTTTTTTTGTCGAGTGTAGCTTTTTTCAAAGCTATGAGTAGTGTGGCACAGTACTACTCTAACATGCTCGGGGTAACCACGGTAACCACGACGAGTGTTAGCAATATGTCCGGTCTTCCCACAGTTGTTACACTGGATCTCAGGGGTCACCAGTATCTGTAACTGTGGCTAACCTTGTAATGGAGGACATTGAGGACAAAGGCATTTCTACTTATCCCTCCCCACCACCAGTGATTCTCTCTAAATATATTAATATGTCTACAATACCTGATTACATAGGATTTTACAGATTCAGTAACTTTAAGCTTTCCATTACAGTGATAAACACAATAATCTGGCAGGTCCCAGTTAACCGATCTTCTATCAGAAAACCTGCAGTAGTCTTATCGGATGAACCTTGGTGCCATGGCTTGCGGCTCTTCCACTGGAGTAACTTGAGGATTGTTATCTTCCGCAGGGTGTTGATTCTTTACCCGCTGGACATGATGAATTTCTTTAGCTTCTTGATTCCCAGATTATGTAGCTATAGATTTCAGGTTGTAGTGTTTCAAAATTAGTGAAATGATTTCAACGAAAGTTTTCTGGTTTAGTTGGTTGGGTGCCACAATATTTTTAATCATCCGATATGCCATCCTTCACCCGTCAACAGCATGGCCCACTTTTTTTGGAGTTACTGCAAAGCACTGCTTCATTTTGTCAACATTTGATTGCCATTCTTCATAGTTGGCTTCTAATTCGCTTAAATGGCCATGTGCTGCCATCAGTGTTACTTCTTCAGCGTTGGCGTCGAATTCACTTTTATGACCATGTACCATAGCCATGTATTTGAATTCTCTCCTTTCTTAGATTAATCCTTGTCTCCACTGTAATATTTTATTCCAGCCATTACTTAAAACAACAAAACTGGCCTACCATAAGCTGACTGATAGCACAGGTAACCTGTGCTATAAGGGATTAATACATAACATGGTTGCCCACACTTATATACATACATATTATTTACATATACATACATGCATATATATACATATGTTTTATGCAAGATAAAAGCAATATTCCAGTACTTTTACTAATATCAATACTTCTTATTTCATTTAATATCATGCAAAAGAGGAATATCTCAATAACAAAGTGAAAATGACATTTTATTCACTTCAGTTTTTAAAATTAGATATGTTCATTATTATAAATAATAAGTGATCACTGTTATTCTTTCATTATCGTATTTTTTCTTTCTAGACAAACCCATAAGTGATAAAAAACCAATTACACCTAGTAAGTAGTGTGTTTTGTGTTTTATTTCCTCATTATATGGAATGCTACTATCTACTAATAATTGAGCACTCAAAATGACCTGAAGATGTCTATAACATAAGCTATGGGGAATGATAATGTTGCATGAAGAATAATAATTACAAAAAAGGCCTACTCAATCATATTCAGGTAGACAGCACTTGCAGTAGACTGATAAGGTGCAGCAAAAATACGCAGAGTTTGACCAACACAATCCAAAATCATTATTGTCATATAAATTCATTATACTATGCATCTTGCTTCTAACACAGAAACTTTGCCTTCCAGGAAGAGAGTGATACATAATATATCCTAATCAAACTTTCTATACATGATGGTGTTCCTACATTAGCAGACTACACTCATGTTTTATAAATATGACTGACACCCTGCATGATCAAACAATGCAATTATTATACATCATGATCCCTCATATTATATTGCTTTCCTAACAAATTATATATAATTTTTATATTCTTCACTTAATCTTCTGTAACTTGTGCATTGAGTGTTAATTAAATGGTTCTTTCTAAATAACTGATTATCGCCTTTATAATTTGAAAATGTTGCACTCATTATCTATCACTACAGGTGTTCGAGGCAACAGTCAGAAACTGTCTTCATTTTATTTGCTAACAGTATCTGGGTATTTGATTATTTCTTTATAACAATCTGAGTACATAAATAATAGAATTTAATATCAAAGTTGTATAAAAACTATATAAAATCAATTAAATAGCCAGGGATCCTGCAAAGTTAAATTAATGGCTGTACTTTGTGTCATTAAGATAGTTGTCTAAAACCACTTAAATATTTGTTTAGCAATTGCGCATCTGTAAAAAACTCCTGGCTGGCTACTAAACAATTATGTCTTTGAGCTACATCTAACTGGGCCACTGTTTAAATAAGTCAACTACCAGGGAGGGTGAAATACAATGAATGTCATTCGGTACATAATTTACACTAATTACTAAGATAATTAGATATGTTTATGTTCAGTTGGGCCAATCTTTATTTTCTCGACTCCATCAATGCATTCCTTTCTCTCTCATGGTGGGAGTTTTCACAGTACTGCTAAAACTACTGGCTGGCTACTAAACAATTATGTCTTTGATCTAAATCTAAACCTTGTAATGTAGTTTCTAAAAATAGTTTTCTATGTACCTTGAAGCTATCTGCTTCAAAATGTAAGCTATACTATGGTATTTTAGTTAGGTTGACTATTAATACTTATGTAGCAATTGATTATGCAAGAACAAAACCTATACATGACATTATATAAAATATCCCCATATAAGTCAGACTCCATCACCTTTTTACTTTATTGATCACGTTATTTTTAGCTCTTTTTTCATGGAGAATACAGGTCCCAAGCATCCAACAATGCCCTTTCAGGCTACAAAGTTACTGTATTATGTAGTTTCATTCATATTTATCCAGTCTAGTTTCCTATGCTTAAACTGTTGCAACTAATTTGTTGAAGGATAGGGATGTATGTACTTATCAATTTTCTGTTCCTGCCCTAAAATCAGGGAATATCTGTATTCTACGGTGATTATACATGTTGTGGGTTAAACAATAGGAAAGGTGTACCAGGCATCTAGTGTGTTCTATTCTTGAGAAATGTATAATACTCAGATGGATCCTGATCCATGATTATTACAATGATGATAATAAAGTACACACAATAGCCAAGTTCGTTATTTAAACTGTCTTCTTCTTTTGTTTGAAAGCATGCAGCTGAAATTAATTTTATGGTTCCATAATATTGAGTGCACAGAATATATTCATCATTTTCATATTCACTTGTAATGTGAAAGTCCAATGAACTACTGAAGAATACATACTGATAATACATTGTCACCCAGCCTCCATGCCCTTTACAGAGTAATTTTCTCTTTGGGTGATATTATTACTATGAGTATCATCAACAAGTAAATATTTTTGTGAAACAGTAATGATGTCCTGTCCCAACAGTACATTAGCTATAATCATGAAGAGTTAGATTCACTTTTGCTGTTACTTACTCACAATAATTATTCAAAAAAAACATTTACTAAGTATAAATCATGAAGATTTAGTAATAGTTATGCCATGGCCAATGAGGGGTTATGGAATATAACAGTCCTGATCCTGAGGGCGAAGCATAACCCTGATGTTGCCATGGCACAACTGTTTTATACCATAGTTGCTGCTACTACTACTCTCTCATATCCACCTATATGGGACCAGCCCTACCACATAAAACTCTCCTGCCGCTCTCATACCACAGGAATTTACCACAGCTAGCTGCTTTACTGCTTACTGCTGAGCAGCCCAGGTAGAGTTAGATCTGGAGATAACAGCTGGCAGCTACAATGCTAAAGTAAACTTGCTAAAGTAAACTTGCTAAAGTAAACTTTCTGGCGTGCTTCAATTGAATTTTAATTGAATTTTAATTTTGGGCCGGAAACACGGAAGAATTCGCTTGACATGACACCACACCGGGAAAATATTATAGCCCCAGGAAAAATCACCAGGAAAATATCACTTTTAATCCATGGGTGTTACCGCAGCAACCATGGTATAAGTGATAATCTTCCATCCCAGAGGATCTTCAACAAGGTAAAAATGGAGTGAAGATAAAACAAGTGATGTACTTAGCTTTAGGATATGTATGAGAGTAGATTAAAATGCCAATGGCTAGTGGGCAGTCATTGATAAAGCCATGGAGATGTCTTAAATTAGCAGAAGTTAAAAGTAGAAATAAAAAAATTAATAAAAATTTAAATAAAACCAAAAACACAACAAATAAATAAATTAATTAATTAATAAATGAATTAATAAATAAATACATAAACAAACAAACCAATACAAAAACAAATAAATAAAAATAATAAAAATAATGAATGAATAATAAATAAATAAATAAATAAACTGTTATACTCGAATGGTTATTGCAGGTCAATGAACAACCACATCAGAAATCAAAACTAATTAGGTACTTTCATTTCACATCTTTACTGTTATAGCAAAGAAGATTATAGGAGGACACAATAAAGGACATAATCTACATTGCAAGTTAAATATTTATTCTCTGTGTGCATATACATAAGTAGCTAAAGCAAAATTAATTTTGCAGTACACTATTATTGGAGCCCATCACTCCCATAAATTTCACTTGATTTTAGCACCAGATCAGGAGCATAAACAGGAGGAGGGGATGGGGAACTGACTTATTATGTTGAAGCATATCAGGAACCTTTAAAGTACAATTTAGTAAAAAAAATTAATCTGTATGGTTACAAAAAATAGTCAGTGAAAGAGAGAGTCTAATAATCTTTCTTCTTTCTTTACTCTTCTCTTAGTACGTACATTCTTTATACTCAAATCTGAATGGCTCTCTTCTTAAGTTTCAATTTTTGTACCCGCTTTTGTTTCAAGTGGACTATTGCTACAACAAATAATGCTTGGAACATTGTCAGGAAATAGGTGGTCACTCCTCTTCTTTCCACTTATACAAGGTACTATTCTTTCCTCATCAACTTTGTGATGACCAATTTTGTTAAATGGAATTTACTTAAGTGTATATAATATATATTTATATATATTATTATATATAATATATTATTATATATATATATATTTATTATATATACATATATATATAATATATAGTTAGGGACATCCATGACCCTTTGGTTACTCTATTCACTGTACTCTATTATTCAAACAGTAGGAAATGGAAGAAAAAAAACTGGTTGGAAAATACTTGTTTTAAACAACAGAACCAATTGAAGTTATTAACTAGTGTGAAAATTTTAAGCAAGAATATTAAATCAAGTACAACCCATAGTCAGAATGGCTAATTATTAAAACTAAGGAAGCAACCATTACTTAGGAGAAGCTGTGGTAAGTACATAGTTCCATACTTGTTAGCTAAAATTACAAAAATAACTCTGGCCATTGTTGTTGTGTTTTTGGTGTAAAACTGCAAGCTTGTTCACCAGTTTCTGGTAATTGAGGTAATCAGAATGGCTTAAATTGGGTGCAACACAAATTACCACTATTCAGGAAATTAAGGTGAGAGAATAATTTTGTATTTGTTTGGTAAAATTAATGGTCAAATGATATAATACTGTATTTCATGAACTAAGTTATAAAGTTAATTAGCACGCAGCAATTTCTAATAAGGGAAAGTACCTACACGCGAGCAAAAAATTAATAGGGAACGTACCGTTTGGACCACATCATCAATGACGAATAAAGCGTGGGTGAGGATTGAATGACGATCCAGTGACGACTCGGAAGAAAATAATGACGACAAAATAAAATGGCGATAATGTATTAGAGTCTATGGGAGAAGTGTGGTTTGAAGTTTCTGAGGAGCCTTGTGGTGCTGTGTTTGTATTAACCTGTATTTTTAGTAACAAGAAATTTGTAACTACAGTTTCGTGAGATAAAATTGACCATAGCATAGTGTTTCAAAAAGTTTGTTCTTTAAGCTGGAAGCACTGTACTGATATTCTAAAGATTGCCTAAGAATTGGCAATTGCATCATAGCAAGTACTCAATATTAATATGCAAATTATACACTAATACTTGTAATAAGCTGGGCCAAGTCAAATATGTTAATTCTAAGAAATTATATGGTCATACTTCACTGTCAGGCATTTGAATGGCGTTATATTGATGTTACAAGGTAGTTACACTGATATAGCTTCTGGAACAATTGGAATGGTAACAGATGTAAGGAGGCCAGTTTTGGTGTGTGTGTGTGTGCGTGTGTATGTGTGTTGTTGATGTTGTTATTTTATGGGGGAAGCTACAGAGGCTCATGTGGTATTGATTTTTCCTATTGGTATTGGTATTGCACAGTGCCACCAGAGTCAATTCATCTAGTCCTCTTCTCAATTTGTTAAATCTAACCTGCAAGTATTGTGTGTAAGTATGTATGTGATGAAAGTTCAGAGAATATAATAGGTTTAATGAAACAACACGTTTTAATATAATAGGGCCCAGCTATGCTGACCAAACTGAATGGTGACAATAAACATCATAAAAGAACTATGTATCCTAAATACAACAATATGCTAGAAGAAAAAGGTTAAAAAAATAAGAGGTCATAATAATGTAAGCAAGACGGTATTTTATGTTAGAGGAGAAAGTTATGTGTTATTTTTCTCAATTGAATCACTAACAAATCTAATATAATTTTCAAAACCAATTAAAGTATACTGCTCACCACAATGACCTGTACATATTACAGAACTCAACAAGTATTAATCGGACTAACTATATTAACTTTTGCATCAATTTTTTAATTATATGTTTCTTTTTTCTTTTCTTTTTTTTAAGTTTTGGTTGTTGCTATTTAGCTGAAGTTTTTATGTTGTTATTTAAACTTTTTCTTTTGTTTTTTGTGACAATAAATTGGTACTTATGTACATGGTACCCTCTCCCTTCCCCTTATATCAATTTTTCGTCACCCCTCTTTTTACAACATGGTTTGAATGATTATTTTTCTCACTATACAAATTTTTTTATTAGCCTAAGAACACCTTTGATGTAAGCAGATGTACTGAAGATTGTTAAAGAATTGGCTATAGGATGTTAGCTTATTATACTCAATATAGTGTAAAAATACATTTAAACTTGTGATGTGTGATGTAGGCTAAATCAGTGACTAACTATATGTTAATTCATATGAAGTATATGGATGGACTTCACTGCCAGGTGTTAGATGGTGTTCGCCAGAATAAGTAAGTAGTAAGTGTAACTATATAGCTTCAGTACAGAAGCTATATCAGTGTGACTACCGAATAACACGAGTACAACAGTTGTACTCATGTTATAATGTAGTTACACTGATATAGCTTCTGTAACACTTGGAACATGAAACAGATGTATCAAGGCACGTTTTGGTGTTTGTGTTTCTTTTTTACATGGGGGAAGCTACAGAGATTTTATCTTCCTATTGGTAGAATATGCTACCACTAGAGTCAGTCTATTTAGGCTACTTCTAAATTTTGTTAAATCTAACTTTATTTAATAAATCAAGTACAGTGTGAATGACAATGTATGTGAATGAAAAGTACAGAGCTGAATTAGGCTTTAGTGAAAGAATCAAGTACTCCTTTTACCCCTCCCATCCTCTTTATCTTACCGCCCACATACCTCTCCATACCCGTAGCCAGGGGGATTCGAGGGGTTCGGTCGAACCCCCCTTTAGAGTGACCTGAAGCAAATATTTTAGCCACACCCCACATATAACTTCTGGAATATCATCGTCTGTTCAATCGTGCTGAACCTGCGCTTGAATTCTCTGCTGATTTTCTGGCCTAGTCTGAGTCTAAGTGACCTAATAAACATTCAGCTCCATGGATACAAAATTTCGCTCTCATATCAGCACGAATAAAGCTTGCTACGTTACATTCTTTATTAAGTGTAACGTAATGCACTTTAGTAAGAATAATAGCACCGGTAAGCGCGCGATTCGATATTAATAGCACAAGCAACGGATTTTTTTCAACAGATTAGAAAGGGTGCTCTCATCTTAACCCCACACCATAGACGTGCAGTCCCAGTGTAAGTGTTTCTATGTGAAATGCATGTCACTTACTATACATTAGCACTTTACACCCTTTCAATATAAACTGCACAGCAGTTAGCCCTCTGTATATGCTTTTACTGGCAGGGTGGATCTTAGTCTGGTATAGCCAGACCCTTTCCCAAGCCTCTACACTGGGAATGGGTCTGTAGACATGGTTTGTTCTGCTGCACATAATTATATTGCGGCGGTCAATTACCGTTAGCAAAATACAGGAAATATCTCTCCTCAACCACAAATAAATATTCCTGTACATGTCAGCCATCCTTTCAATGCTAGGTTTAGCTATCATGGCTAATTTGTGATAGTAATAATTCAGGTATAAAGGAGGTGGGGCACTCACCACTTCCACATTCCTCCACAACAAATTTGGTATGGCCATGTCCTTAGACTACTATCCACACAACACTTAGCATGCTACATGGGTCTTGCTCCACCAGGCTAGGTGGATCTAGGATGATGATAGTGTCAGGGGGCAATCAAGATACTGGCTCCTTAGATTTATGGCTTGAGGAGGCACAGGGAACACACTGCATGTAGATTTATTACACCTTGTAAATCTACCACCATTGAGCATTAAACTTCATGATATTGATGTTAGGCTCAGGAAGTTGATTCAATTTACAAAACCAATAAGATTTAAATTTCTTATCTCAGTACTTGTACTAAATACAGAACTCAGTTGGTATTATTTACATCTATTATTATAGCAAATCAGAGGTCTTGGGCTTCATGGGTAAAAAAAGACAATTTGATGGTCATGGTGATATGATAGTTCAGCATTTTTATGATGCTGTGCTCATACCTATTTACAAAGAAAAAAGGGACACATTCAATTTATGGACGTTGCTAAGAAATTAATATAATATAAGAATGAAAGAAAGGAGATTTATAATTAACTAATTAATTAATTAACAATTGTTTTTTTACATTATTTAATTTGTTGTCCAATTGTTACTATGACTTTATACTTTTATTGAGTTTAGATAATAGTTATTTCCTGATAAAATACATAGCATTCGTGAGAATAGATAAATTAGCTTGTATGTTGCTTCCTCTCACAGGAAGTGAAGTAAATCTGCCCGATTTAAGGCGGCTTAATGCACACCTCCTTTTGTACATATATCTATCCTTCCCTCTCAATTTTACATGATAATAATAGATTTAGTCACACAAAACATTAAAGATGCTTTTATTATATTCGTTAAAAATATGCATTATTAGGAGAGGCAAGTGAGTGAAGTGAAGCAAGACATAATTAGTGCTGGAATAATATTTTTTTAGAGGAGGAACTGTGAAGTGCATTGTGTGGATAAATATGAAACTCTGTGTATTAAACATAATACATGTGATTAGTTCTATCGTGAACTGGAGTGCACTAGTAATAGTTTTGTACTGTAAAAAATTGGCTAGACATTATTTCCTGGGTATTATTTGCAGATCAAGATAATCCTAAATATAGAAATATGTGAGATATAATATGACATCTCCTGGATTTAGTTTGGAATAATTAATGAAAAAAAAGAAGAGAATAACTGACAGCTACTCTTACAGCACAGTCCCACAACATAAGGTTGAAAGTTTAATGAAGTACTGCAAGACTGCTATGTTTTCTTCCAAATCAACCTGACAATATTTTAATTGAATACACATTATTATTCTACCTGCGTTGAGAAATCCTCCTATTTACAAAACAACAACATGTTGCTTCCATCAGAGACAGCTTATGAGCAAGAAAATTTCAAGAGTTGACTAATATTTTTGATATAGCTCATGTTTTATTTTTCATCTTGTTGAAATTGTATTTAAAGGTAGTAAATATGAAGATGGTAGACCTTTCAGCTAGAGGATTCAAAGAAGATCATTGGTAATTTTTTCTGGAATTTGTATGCAATGGCCGGAAATTTATGTAGTGGATGCAGTCTAATTCGACAATAATGTATGAAGAATGTCACATAAGCCATATTCTCTTATGTTTCCATAAAAAAAGTATGCCAACTAATAAAATTGAGATTAGAAGAATTTGGATGCTTCAAGCTGCATGTGTTCTTGTCATTTTTCACCATTTTTCATTCTGAGTAATACAAGAAAATGACAAAAAACATGAATTACGGATGAGGCTAGATAAAGATTATTCCTTGTACTCCGTTAGGTACAAGATAAGTAGCTGTATTTGTGTCAGAAGAGCCAGAGAGTCCTGATGTTGTCCAAAAAAGATATTGACTGCAGAAAACAATCAAATACTAACTGAGGAAGGAATTCCTAATTATACCAGCGATGCTGACATATTGAAAGCAAGTATACTAGGGATGAGAAATCAATTGAACTCATAGATCAATCTATGAACAAGAAGAAAAACTTGAGAAAATGTTGAATTTATGCAGTAACTTAACATAAGAGAGCCCCTGGAAATTCCCAAACTAAATATCTGAGTTAGTAGCTTCAAATATTGGTGTGAATAAAATTAACAAAGATGAACTCTCCTTTGCCTCTATATAGCTATGTCTCTAACTTTCGGCCAAACTTTTAGATTATTTTTTGCAGTTCGTGCATACAGCTGTCATTATAATGAATCAAATGTCTTCTTGGTGAGGAAGAGAAGAATTGACGATTCTGATAAAAGTTCAATTTTATCATAATCATGTTGATGCATAGTTACAAAGACAAGCATTAAACCAACACAAATGGATATTGCTAAGGAATTCATAAGGGAAGACAAGGAAAAAATTTTAGCTAGTAAAAATTGAACTAAATTAATTGTAAACTATTATCTAATTTCCATCCAAGTATTACTATTACTGGAAAAATTTTGTTATTTTGTGTTCTGTTGTTATTTAAACTTTTGTTTTCTTCTTGGTTTTCATGAGCGTAAATTGATATTTAGTACATCATACCCTTACCTTCCCCTTTATATAAATTTTTTGTAACCCCTGATTTTTGACATGTTTTGAATGATTTTTTTCATACTATTATACCAACAAATAAATTACCCTAATACATAGACTCAATATAAATTTGTAAATTATAGCTAGTCTAAATCAGAGTCTATATTGTATGTCAATTCTAAGAAACCATATGGCTATACTTTACTGTGAGGTATTTGGATGGTGTTATATTGATGTTACTAGGTAGTTATACTGACATAGCTTTGGGAACAATTGAACTGTAACAGATGTATTAAGACAAGTTAAGGTTTGTATGTGTGTTTATTTTTTAGGGAGGGAAGCTACAGGAGCTCATGTGGTCTTGGATCTTCCTATAAGTAGACTATAGTGCCACTAGAGTCAGTCCATCTGAGTGTTACTACAACAATACAAGCTTTACTCTCTTGATTTACACTTCAAAAGAACACTTCTGTTTTAACAGTTGTACTCGTCTTTCCACTCAAGAGATAATGGCTGGTAGGTGGAATTCGTGTGATCGTGGGGATTAGATGTACTATAGCATTAATTTTGTAGGTAAACTAAAACTAACACTAAACCTGCTTCATTTAATCAAATGGAAAGATGGTGGCTTAATGGAACTTACGTAATGATATATTATTTTTAACCTATTTCTGCATATTATAGATATACTGACAAAAAAAAATCCTTTTATAATTAGCTTTTTAAGAAAAAATTAAATGGACTAATAATACCATAAAACTCAACAAATGTTAATTGCTTACTGTAATTGTTTATTAGTTGCAAATTGTAAGCTCCTATCTTCTCTTTTTGGGATTGAACCAGGTACAGGTGTACGTGAACGTTGGGTAAGGCAAGATAAAGATTATGCCTGGTATGCTGCTGGAGGTACAAGAGAAGTAATTATATTTGTGTCAGAAGAGGCGGAGAGTCCTGATGTCGTCCACAAAAAGTTTGGGGTATTGACTGCAGAAGACAAACAAAGGCTAACTAAGGAGGGAATTCCTAACTATACTAGCGATGCTGATATTATGAATGCAAAGTATATTAAGGATAAAAAAATAATGAAGTCAGTTGAGCTCATAGATCGATCTATGTGCAAGAAGGAAGTACTGGAGAAAGTATTACTTTTGTGTAACAACTTAACAGAAGATGGAGGTATGGAAGTGTTGTGTGTTGTTGTTTTTAATCTATACATACCTATCATAAAGTGTGGAAGAACTTTTTCTTAGATTGATCACCTCTAAACCATGAACACAATGCATATTATGTAATTAAGAATTTTTGTTTATTTAATTGATCTCATATTAAAGAAATTGGATATGCTGTAGAGCCCCTAGGAATTAGCAAACCAAATAACTAAGCAAGTAACCTCAAATAATTGTTGTGAATACAATTAAAAATGTGAATTTTCCTTTGCCTCTCTATGTGTATAGTATAAATTTACACTGGCACCATTGATTAAATAATATACTTGAAAGAAATGTAGTTTTTTTTCCTTGAATCACAGCCTAAATATACAATTCTTAATTCATGCTCATTAATAATCATAAAATAAGAAATTTTTCATTGCCTACAGTATAATAGACAGAGATTTAGAAATGTAAAAACCCTAAAACAAATTTTTTATTTGAGATTAGTGACTGCTTTGGTTATTATTATATTTATAGTGACAGTTCACTATGCTGGACCTGGAAGAAAACATACTGGAGACTGGTGTTTCAAGGATGGCTTCATTACATTCAAGGACATCTCAAATATATACATGGAACACTTTCAAGGAAAGACTCTGGTGATTAATTCTGACTGTCCTTACTCAGGACAATGGGTGGAGGTTTGCAAAAGATTTCTTCAGGATAACCATGTCCAACCTTGTGGTCACTCTGCGATGTCAAAAAAGATTCAAATAAAAGTTTTTTGTTCTTGTCAACCTCACGAAATAGGAAGTACACTTCTTTATTCAGCTCGAGCGAATCGTACAGATGTAGACACTGGAGCCAAGTACATAAAAACAGATGTGAACATAGGCCCCCCAGACCAAACCACTTGCTTTGTGGACTCCACAAAAATATTTTGCAATCAAACACCAGATGATCGATGTCTATTACAACCTGGGTTTACGTATGAAGAGAAATCAAGAAGAAGTAGAATAGTTAACAAGTTCCAAGGAAACAATAATGAGTGGTATGTGATATTGTTAACAAATGACCTGGGTATTATAGAGCGTTTCAAAGAACAAGCAGAATTTCTTGAAGTTCATGACATGCATCAGTTTGGTAGAATATCAAGAAAGACATTCACTCTTGAAGAAGCTGAACAGTATATTTTGAAAGTAAAGAATGGTATTGAAGATATTATTGATGCTGACTTTTAATGCTATTGCCTACCTCACATTGTTCCTTTTGATATTATGAAACTAAATTTCAATATTAAACATGCCAGAACTCATTATTTTGTACAATATTTGTAATGCCTACAGCTACTCTTCGTATGTCATTGCCACACTTTTATTCTTCATAAATTGTTATCTGAAAAAAAGATAGTGTACTGACTCATATAGCTCATCACACTTTTCAATGTTGTACACCTGCAAATATATATCATGTCAATTTTAAGGAATGTTAGTTTTGCTAAATTTTGATTCTATAGTGCAAAAACAAATTTCCAGAGTCTTAGCTGTCTAGCTATAGTTGTTATATTTTATGAAATGTACAATGTAACATAATAAAATATAAATTCTGAAGGCGTTTAAATAGGAATTGTAAGTTGTTCTGCAGCCTCCACTCATAGATATGAGTAGAGTTAGAGTAGAGAAAAGGCATTTCTGGTCTGGCAATTTTCCTGAAATGTTGCTGTCACCAGAGAAACCCCACATACTCCAAGTCTAGTTGAACTTATTGAACACGTGGGAAATCTGAACTGAGAAGAGAGTGGTTGACTATAACATAGTCCATTCACAATCTGTTCAAGCATGTGTGAGGTAATGGATTTACGTGTAAATAAATTGGGCAATATTATGTACACAATTAAGAACACATAGCTCAATATACTGCCAACAATAATGAGTGGTATGTGATATTGTTAACGGATGACTTGGGTACTATAAAGCTTTTCAAAGAACAAGCAGAATTTCTCCAAGGTCATGACTTACATCAGTTTGGTCTAATATCGACAAAGATATTCACTCTTGAAGAAGTTGAAGAGCATATTGAGAAAATAAAGAATGGAATTGAAGATATTAATGATGCTGACTTAACGTTATTGCCTAACTATGTCTTACATTGTTCCTTTAGTTATCATGAAACTAAACCTCAGCGCTTAACATGCCAGAACTCATCATTTTGAACAAGTTTTGTAATACTTATACTCTTTGTATATCATTGCCACACTCTTAAATTGTTGTCTGAAAAAAAAATAGTAGTGAGATAAAGTGTATGCATCACATTATTCATAATGGTATGAATCAAAATGTTCTTAACATTATTCTAAGTCCTACAAGCATAAATTGTGGAACAATGATCCATTCATTGCGAAACAATTGAAACTGAAGCCATGTCAAGACTGGCTTTTTCAGTAATGATAAACAAGATGGTGTAAAGTCTGTTCTATATTTTTCAGACTAACCAGACATGGAGGCTCCTAAATTCTAATTCTTCTCCATCTTGTCAAATTGATCTGTTCACTTTCTAATTCCAACCATGATAGTTATTAAAAAACATGATAACAACTATTACAATTTCTATCATCACTGCCACTAATAGTGGTGTCCTGGGTACCTAAACTTGGGATGATGAGTTGAAAGTTCTTCATTAAGCACATGGATTCTAATGTCTTTACTCATAGTATCTGTAGTGTAACTCACAATATATGTATTTATGTCTGTAATGGTCATCATCTTTATTGTTTATTAGATTGTCATTTAGTAATGTATTGACACATAAATTTGTTTGTTTGTTTTGTTTTTTTGCATGTTCTTGGAAGATTGAAACCTGAAATATATCTGGTCCAATCCTCACTCTACAGTATCATCATACAAATTCCTTGTAACTGATCTGAAAAGATTAAGTATCTAAATCACTTTCCCACATTGTACCGCTCTAACTGGACCATCCACTATCTAAAATGAAAATTGAAGACAAAACAAATGGGAGAGTGGAGAGAAGGGTTGTAAAGAATGAAGCAATCAAGCAGTACAAATACATAAATGCAGTGGAAATGGATTAAATAGTTACTAAAAATTAACAAATAATAATAATAATTAATAATAAAAACCAATAAATGAACAAACAAATAAATAAACAAACAAACAAACAAACAAAAAACAAACAGACAAATAAATAAATAAGCATACAAATAAACAAATAAATAAATAAATAAATAAACCAATAAACAAATAAATAAATAAATAAAACTTTACCAAGACGGTTACACCAAAATTGTTTAAAATTCAAGAACAACCATCATGTTCACTAGCTAATTCTTGATGTTATTGAATACATTTTTTATATGAAACTGTTAACTACCAACTGAGAAAATTATTATAACTCTGTAGCATGGAATAATAATCTCCTTGCTTATAAAAAAGAAATATTTGTTGCATTACTTTACATTATGTTTTTCACAGAAAGTTAGGTATATTAACTTCAGAGGAAAAAGAAGGTTAACTAAGGAAGGAATTTTAACTGGACCAAAGATGCTTACATAAAATATGACAGGGCAGTGGACTACAAGGAAAATGAATGTAGGAATAAGCAGAAAGTACCGGACGAAATATTAAAAATGCGGAACAACTTAGGAGAAGATGGAGGTAAGAAAATTAATTTGCATTATTACATATATGTAGTGCAGAAATAGGTTGATTAAACCATTAAACCAGACCAGAATCATCAATACATGTACTTTTGAATAACCTAATATTTCTGAACGGTTTAAACAATCTTTCTTTTTAATGATCAATTTTATAATTGCAATGCTCATAACATCAGTAAGAGTGTGATACAGCCAAATATTTCACAAGCTGGTTAATGCATTTTCACTAATCAGAGGCAAGTGGAAATAAAGCTTGAGAGTGAAATATCTTGCCATATCACTCATACAATTGTAAAGTGGTTCATTCTATGCTAGATATCTTCACTTCAGTAGTTTGTACAGGGTTGGTGATTATACTATAAATTCGGCTTTAAAACTTGGAGTGTTAGTTCATAGGAGCTACACATACCACCAGCTGACAATTCAGCAGGTTCTCTGACTTCATTGGGTAGGCATCCTCCTAGAGGAAGGTAGCTGTAAAAACATGGAAAACATGGAAACGTTTCTAGTGTATTGGAGGGAAATGTGTAATAATATTGTGATATCTGTCAAGGCTCACTGGCAATGTACATTTAAAAAACTATTATGAAGACATCTAATATGGAATAATAATAATATAATATATGTTACAACTACATTATTTTTTATTGTATTTGTAGCATTAATGATATAGGAACTTGTTAAGCTTGCAGTAACAACTAAAAATGTATTTGCTTGTATTTCCAAAGCTATAAGGCTTCAAAATACTAAAGCCTTAAAATTAGTTACCGGTAAGTTTGATAAAATAACAATTAATGGTTAATACTAGGATTAAGTTCCTTTATAACACTGCGCTGAGTATAGTTTTTAGTGAAGCTTTACTTTTAAGTTAGAATAAGGTAGCTGTAAAACATGGAAAACATGGAAATGTTTTATAAGTAATAATGTATTGGAGGGTATTGTGTAATAATATTGTGGTATCTGTGAAGCCTCACTGGCTATGTACATTTAATGAAGACATCTAGTATGGAATATATATAATAATATTATATATATGTTACAATAACATTGTTAAGCTTGCTATAACAGCTAAAATATTATTTGCTTGTATTTCCAAAGCTATAAGGCTTCAAAATACTAAAGCCATACATTTAGTTACCGGTAAGTTTGATAAAATAACAATTAATAGTTAATACTAGGATTAAGTTCCTTTATAACACTGCTAAGTAGAGTATTTACATTACATTGCTGAATTATGTGAAGCTTTACTTCAATATTTTATGAATAGCTCTATTCTATTAAACATCACACATTGTATTGCATATTATTTATAGTAACAAGTCACTGTATTGGTCCAGGAAAAAGAAACACCGGAGATTTCAACAATGGATTTATTACATTCAAGGACATCTCAGATATATACATGGAACACTTTGAAGGAAAGACTCTAGTGATTAACTCTGACTGTCCTTACTCAGGACAATGGGTGGAGGCTTGCAAAAGATTTCTTCATGATAACCATATAGCTACTCTTTATAGCTATCTCATTGCTTCACTCTTATTTTTCATTAAATAGTTATTTAAAAAAAAAAGATTGTATACTGACTCAGTACAGCTAATAATACTTTTCAATATTGTACACCTGCAAGTTTATATCACATCAATTATATGAATGTTGATTCTGCTAAATTTCAGTTCTATAGTGCAAAAAAAAGTTATTCCAGTGTCTCAGACGTCTAGCTATAGTTGTTATGATTTTGAAATGCACATTGTAACACAAAAGATATAGGTAAGTGCTTTAATGGGAATTGCGTGTTGTTCTGCAACCTCGACTCATAAGTAAGAGCAGAATGGGAGTAGAGCATAGGAATTTCAGGTCTGACCACTTGCCTTCAAAGTTGCTGCCACCAGAGCAACCCCACATACTTTCTGTAAAGAGACTAGGGATGCATTAAATACAGAATTTGACGATGCGTTTAAGATGAATCTGGTAGACTTTGAAGATACTTCTTCAGTGAATTGCTACATCTGCAAGAATTGTGACACCCTACTGAACAACATTCTTGAGTTACAGAAGCATCTTTCTAGATTGAAGGACACTGTAAAAGGCTATATTTCGAGCTTTCAGTGCAATGTTGCTTCAGGGAACATAATCAAGAGGGTTTCATCCACATCCTCCACTGCTGTTCCTCCACCAAAGCGTATATGTTTGGATTCTGAAAGATCACCATCAACATCACCTGCCATTACAGTGCGTTGGTGTTTAATATATTTGTATACTTCAATTTCACTTATTTAGTTTTGGTGATTTTATTACTGGTTATGATAATGATTATAAAGTAATTGGAAGGGGAAAGAAAGGTAATGGTATAATTATCTAAGTGTAAAATGCTAAAACAGTAACAGTAATTTAGCTCTTTGTTAACCTAATCATTTAAACAAACACTAGGAAAACTAGAGCACTGAAGTGCAAACCCTCAGCGCTAGTTAGCTAGTATGATAAAGAAAATAATAACAAAGGAAAAGTGTAGAAACAAAAAAAAGAAAGAGAAGTGGCATGAACAGAGGCAGGAAAGAGAAAAAGACAATGAAGAGGGACAAAAGAAAGAGGAATGAATGAAAAAGGTAGGAAGAAAAGAAAAAGGAAGAAGAAAGAGAAAGAAAAACAGTACACGAAAGAAAGAGGAAAAGAAAGGAAAAGGTAGGAAAGAAATAAAAACACTAGGAAGAAATAAAGAAAAATAAGGCAAGAAGACAAAAGGAAAAAGAAAAAAAAACGGGATGAAAAAAAAAGATGAAAAAAAAACAACCGTCGACGAGGGTTCGAACCAGAGACTTTAGGTTAGGTATTTGCTCACTCGACAACTACGCAACGCAACACCTCACGATGTAATTGTTAGCTATTTAAAAGTGATTTGCAACCTGCAAGCTGGCTCACGTGACAAGCAAGTTTTTTAAGGGGCGGTTCCCATTACGGTAACGTATGATTGTAGGACTGAAATTCTACTCGCTTTTTCTTGAAAACTAAGTCAAAACTAACAATTTTGGCACTTTAAAGGGACTTAATCTGTGAAGTGCTATAGTTTGATGTCGCTTTCAAAGCCTGGGTAGCCGTACTCTTCGAGATCCCCTGTTGTCTGAATGACTGACAGGATGACTACTATAACCCCTCAAGCGCATGCGCGCTTCTGAGGGTTAATGACTGACAGGATGACTACTATAACCCCTCAGGCGCATGCGGCTGAGGGTTAATTAAGTTATAGTAAATCATGATTACCTTCTATGAATTAAAAAAATTGGCTGGTAATATTGGGTAGGCATATAGACAAAGGTCATATTAATGGGCATAATCACTACACTGCAATGAATAAACACATTTCTGTATAGGTCAAAATAGACTACCCATCTGGAATGTTTGCTGTCAATACACCAAATCGCAAGAAGGCCATCAAACAGTATACTCGCAGAAGCTTCCAATCCCTTGCCTCCACTGTAGTTGCCTCAGACATAACCTCAGATGAGGTGTTGAGAGAGATAGCCAGGACCATCAAACAAGAGATGAAGACCCTGGCAAGTATTGAGCATGATACAATCCCGTAAGGGATAATAGTGAGGCTGTAAAGCACTTCAGTTGGGACACTGTCTTCATGGAATTGAATGAGAAAGTCCCAACACTGATCAGATTACTGAGGTAAAAATAACTAGCTGGTATTTGATCATATAAAATATTTTAATGGTATTTAATTTATAGTCTCCTAATGAAGAGTGCTGCCAAATCAATACCAGTTATAGCCTGTATTGCATCTCAACTGGTTAAAGATGGACATCCAAAACTTGGACTTGCATAGCGAGCGATTTCCATATTTCTGTATGGTAATGGTGCAAGCAAGCAGGTATGTAGTTATGGTCAATATATCATTTATTTTTTTCATTCTGTGTTGTTGAAATAGACTCTCAGATGCTAATTTGAAATTTTGATTTTTTTTTATAATTTATTTGTATGCAGCTATATACAGGCCTTAACCATCTGAACATAATATGTTTGTCCCACCCCGCTACATTAAAGACAGTGCAGAGAATATCGATTGACCATGACATTGAAGTCCAATACTGGAGTGATGCTCTCAATTGGCTTGTTTAGAGAAGGTAAGAAGAAATAGTTTGGCTTAGCTCAATAATCCACTACTGATGCATTTATTTTGTAAACAGGAAATCCCTACCCCTGGTTCTTCACCTCCAGCAGTCATCCTAGCAGATAGGGACTCTGATTCAACATCTCCTTCTCCATTGTTCAGTCCCATATCTGATTTCGAACAAGTATTGTTATCTGATAAAAGTAGCAAGCCAAGCAGCCAGTGATGATACTAAAGAACCATCTCAGCCAGCTGATGACTGTACCATACAGAGTGCCTCTTTCCAAGCTGAAGAACCCACTACCATTACAACAGACGTTGACATTCCCAGCTCATCTCCAATTCGGGAACTTTCGTCTTTTGATGCTCTGCATCAATGGAGTGGGTTTATGATTGTATAGATAAAAATGTTCGACCATCATTTCAGCGATTAACACACCAAACTAAGTCTCTGCATTTTTTTCATTCTTATGCTGTGAAGGATAGGGTAAATTTAAGTTCAGCATCAGACACAAGAAAGCCTCGACCATCAGATTATGATTACTTTGTTGTGTCAGTTGAGGATTGGAATTGGTTTAAAGAAATTTGTCAAGTTCTTGTTTCCAGGTAAAATAGTATACATAAAATCAAAGCTTTGCGACCATAATCATGACATTACGTGCACCATTTTGTCTTTGTGCTTAATAATTTGGCTGTTAGTTCTGATTGATGTTTATTCACTAGAGAAATGTGACTGAATCGTTTCTTAACATCTCTATTATTTAGGATTCTAGTGCAACATTTACACCAATTCAAGGCAGTGCTAAAGAGGTGAAATGGCACATTCCATCGAAGTTTACTGATGGGATGTCAAGAAAGTCTGAAGTGGTAAGATATACTGAACTGCTGTGTATTCAGTTTATAATTTAAGGGAACGGGTCCCTGAACTTTAAAAAATACAGCTATAACTACAATACTTGTTACATGAGTCAGAACACTTATGTGAGATGTAAAATGAGCATGCATGATATCTTCTTGAGCTGAAGATGACTAATGTGGGTACAAAACTGCTTCAGTTGAAGTTAATTAGCCAGTAGAGATATTAGATTCCCCCCCCCCTCCTAATCTCCACTGCCGTGCTTCAGTTGAAGTAATGAACCAGTAGCTATTGTTATACCCCTGTGTTCCTGTTTTATACCTCATAATTTTTTTCCACAGATTCAATAAACTCGATGAAATGGCTAAGATACTGGAAGAATATCACCAGAAATACATACCCACTAAATCGAGCCAAGAAGAGCTGACACTAGAGGATGGAACTACCAGGATGATTGACAATATAAATTTGTTGGGCGGTGACCAACTTACTGTGGCCAGAGTTAGGGGGACTATTGCTCTACGTGTGACACATGACACTGCCGAGGAACAGCTGAGTGGTGTACTGCCAGTTGTTGAAGACTGGCATGCAAGACTCACTTTCATGAAGGTAATTAAACAACTACCTCACCCTGTAGGTAGATATTAAATGAATGAAAGCTATTATTATAAATTAATTTAAAAAATTGCTCAGATTGCTCAGTATAGGAAGGAGGGTCATGAACATTGAATGTTTTACATACTGTTAGCATAAATATAATTGTAGAGGTTGGTGAAGGCAATCCATGATTATTTGTGTATTCATACTGTCACAAATTAAGTAAGTCATAGTGTGATGTTACAGACTAAGGTTTGTGAATGGAGGGCTGTGTGGTATTCAATAAGATTATTATTGGGTGATGTGTAACAGGGCTGATGTGTACTGTAGCTGTAAGCTGAGTAGCAGGTGTGGTATGAGCTGGTGCTGTAGCAAAAAGGTGTGAAGTGGATAAAATCAACTAAACAAAGTATTCTATAAGGGCTGAGGTGAATCTCAAATGAAACCCATTTCCTATGCATATTAAGGGTGCCCGCACACCGCCTACGCAAATTTTTGTTGATGGTTGCTATGTACGATTACTACTATTATATATTTACAGGGGCTTCTCCACTACAACACAAGGACAAAGTACCTGCCGAAGGAGACGCTCACTAATTTTAGAGCGAATCTGGAGGAAATATTGGGGCCTGGTTATAAAACTTTGAGGCACTTTTTTGGAGCCGTGCGGTAAGTTGAAGCTCCGCAATTTGGTGCACTACCAGCCGAGCCGATACTCTACTGCAAGACAACGAGTTCTTATTCATTTCAATATTACTTTATGATATATTCGCAATTTTTTCTATTTATAAGATATTGAAAAATTCTCATTGTAGTGCAGTTCATTATTTTTTGGTTTACCCGTGTATACAATTTTTGTGTCGTTCTCATTATTAGATTCCAAGAAAAACTGATACAAAATTTGGAACTTTATTTCCACTCGCAATTCTTAAGAAATAGCCCCACCCCCCATATCTCGTACTACGAGTACGCAAGCAATTTTTTTTTTCAATTAGTTTGTATTGGTTCTAAAAAGAGCCCGCCTATATCAAGAGTAAACAAACATCAATACAACAATAACAAAGAGTCAGAAGAGAGAGCAGTTTATTGGAGATAGCCAGAGATGAAGTTATTAGATCTGCGCAGCTTAGGAGTCTTTGCTCCACAGAAATCGAGCGTGGTGGATCCATCCACTTGAGTTCAGTTGCACTGAGTCCGGAGAACGGCTACTGGAGGAGAGGAAGCCTGGTGCACCTTGACGCGTGAGCTCAGACGACATATGGAGAGTTGCTGTAAACGAATATGAGACAACAAGAAGCTAAACTAAAACACCACAACTTCGCAAAGTATACACTGTAAAAATTATAGCGTGAAAACCCACCAAATTCACAGTGTATACTTTGCGAAGTTGTGGTGTTTTAGTTTAGCTTCTTGTTGTCTCATATTCGTATTCCATTGAGTGTGAATTTCACACTAACTGTCCTTCACACTTTCTTCCTAGTGTGAATGCACACTTAGTGTGAAATTCACACTCAATGGAATAGCATGGACCCTTTAACGAACATTAATTATATTCATGTGCAGGCAAAAACCAATGCTATTATCATTGTAATCTACCCTATAAATGTTTTCTACACTTATGTGCTAGATAAGAGAGTTGACTAAGATTTTAGTCGTCTGATTAATGAGATCTGGGATTACACCAATCTCTTTTTGGAAAAAAATGTTGATGTGTATTACTAGAATCAATGTAACTTAAAATAATTCAGCATTAATGTAAGTATGAGTTCATAGTGATTGTGGTGAGAATTCACACTAAATTTGGTGTGTACTTCACACCCAAACAATGAGGTGTGCGCATCACACCATATTTTGGTGTGACTATGGTTACAAGTGATTCACGCTTAATTTGGTGTGAACTACACATCTTTTGGTTTACAGTGTACTGCTGCTACTACTGCGCGATTGTTTCTGCTCGCGTATTATCGAATGGTGGGGTATTGGCGGGGAATAAATTAATGTCCGGATCTAAAGGCGGTGCGCGTTGCTATGTGCGGGCACACTTAAGCTGCAGTTTGTTTGTTTGCCTGTTCCTCATAAAAATTCAAATTGTTGGTTGGAAGTTCCCTCCAATCCAGAGAAAAACATGAAAGCAGCAGAGGACTTCTTATTGCTGTTGATCCATGCCCATGTAATAGTGGCTGCAGACAAATTGTTTGAATATTACTTTGGAGGTGATTCTCTAACGTCGGTTGCAAAGTCCATAGTCAACACTCACCTTCTTGCTCCCAGCATCTACAACAATGGATGATGGTGTCACAACATATGCTCGAGAACTATTGACACTAGGTTTAATTTGGCTAAAATTTTATGATGCCGTAAAGGAAGGTGATGGGGACAGAATTCTGCTTGCATGGAAAATCCTGATACCAGTGTTCAAGTCAACTCACCATGTGAACTATCTTAAAGAGGCACTAAATTTGGTGCTACTATCAAAAACACAATCACAGAGAAAAGTGGGGCAATTGCTTTGGTCGAGGTGTGTAAACACCAATGGGCATAAAGGGCACAATTTACCATGCGATTTACATCAGGAACATCTTAATCGGCATCTTAAGGGTGTTTTGATGTCCGTTGGAGCAAATATCTCACCAGAGGCAATAGTTCTTGCTGGAAAGTCGATTTCAACTGTTGACAACATCTGCACCAGCTTTGAATCACAAACATGCACAGCTGATAAAGGCGTTCACAATACCCTAGCATTCGGAAAGGATATGCAGAAAATTGTAACAATTTTAAAACAGAAGGATGTATTTGAGCCCAAACTAGCTAGAGGACATCCCACTTTCACTTTCAAGGAGGGAATTTTACAAAGACATACTGCTTCAACTGAACAAGTCTTAAAGAAGGTGGAAGTTCTTGTTAAAGGATTAGTGGCCAATTAATAAAGTTTTATTATTTCACATCATACTGTTCATTAATTTTTAACTAATTAATTAATGTTAATTGTAATTAAAATAATGAAATGAGTTTGAAGGCTAAGAAGATGAGAGTTTGTAGTTGGGACATATACAACAACTTGCACACACATCACAACATGCACATAAATCAGTCATTGCTCTGGTTTCAAAACAAACAAGGAAATCACAAAAGAAAAAACGTCTCCTATAAGTTACTTTGTTATCCTCATAAGCCTTCATTCTATTCGTTGCATAGTGGCCTTTCTTTCCTTGATACAATACTGCCACTGCTCTACCTCCATCCCTGCCGGCTCTCCCTGTCTCTTGCACGTATTCTTCAATGCATCCAGGCAAGCCCCAATAGATGATACAATATATATCAGGGCAATCTATTCCCATGCCTAATGAAATAGTTGCTATCACTATCGTCAGTGTACAGTTAGCTAACTGTACAAAACCTCTCTATAATTTTTTCTCTATTTGCTGGCCGTGACACACGTGTATATATCTCCACTATACGAAACTCTGATAAATCAGGATATCCAGAAGGCTCTGTTAGCTTTCTTCCAAGTTTATTGCGTAGAGTTAAATACAAATCAGAGCAATCTTGGTATTTGCGGCAAAATATAACAGTTTTTGGAATTTCCATCCTTTTTTCAGCGAGCTGTTCTCCTAGATTTGTCGCCAGTTCACTCACTGTAACTGGTGGATCAACCCTATAGAATATGTTCAGTCGTTAAGGAGACAAGACTATCATGTTTGGATTTTGTAGTGCCAGTTTCTCTGCAATAGTATCGAATGTGGTTTTCGTTGCTGTTGCTGTCAGGGCCATAACACTTACATGTTGAGGTAAAACACTGCGCAAGTTCCCGATTTCAGCAAATGAAGTACGAAAATCATCACCCCAAGTTTGAATACAGTGGGCTTCATCAACTACTAAGGCCACGAGATTTTCCTTGTAAACCTGTCGAAGTAGCATTCTGCGGTATTTGGTGTTCTCAATCAAGTTCTCTGGGCTAATGAAAACGAGTTGAGATTCTCCATTAAGTATTCTCTGTTGGGCTTCATCGTCGGTCTGGACTTCTCCTACAAAATCTGTTTTGAGCCCTCTTGGTGAAAACTTTGCACTCTGGTCCACCAATATGGAGGTAAGTGGGCTTATGCAGATGACATTGCTGGGAGAAGCCGCTGGTCCTGCATAATATTTTTAAAGTGACATTGATGTTATTGCTCACCTCTCAGCTTGTCGAAGACATATGGTAGAATAGCATATATAATGGATTTGCCATAGCCAGTAGGTAGATCAACAAATGTGTCCTGCTGCATGGCAAAGCTTCTGACAGCATCCAGCTGTTTGTCTTTCAAAGAGGTAAGTCCAAGTCTTTGTACCACCTCATGAATGGCAGTGTCTAAACTGACAGTATCTGACATGGTTGCAGCATCTGACATGCAGCCTTACCCAAGTTCTGTACTAAATACCATACGCGCAGAAATTAGTCCCGGCTTCCGGCACAGTACTTATTCGATTGACCACATCACCTATTGTTGTGGTCTCCCCAATTAGGAAAGATCGTCAAGTAAAATAAAGCCAGAGTTTTACCTGTAATGACCACCTGATGTCACTATAATTTTATTTGGGTTGTTCTAAATAAATTCTCACTAATAGCTAATGTTTATACATTACATTTTGAAGGGAAAAAAACAAAAACAAAAAACTATACATGATCAACAAGTGAAGGTTCAACAATAGAAGATGACTTGAGAACAGATCTTCACTCTTCCATGATGGCACACATTCTCTACATCACATACAACACAATCTATAAGTTTTGTTGCAAGCACAGAAATATCAGATTTTCTTTCCACAAGCAGTTATACCCAGCCTAGCCATAGATAAGTATTGCTAGATATTTTAGGGGAAAATATAGGTTACTGGAAGCAATGAGAAATGTTAGAAATATTAGCAACTTTTTAAACATATTAATTTTGTTTGAGACTTAGCTAGCTGGTTTGCTGAGCTTTTCATTTTTCCTTAAACAACAAAATTTAGAATATGTTTAGAATTAACCAGGGCCCCAGAATACGCATTCAATATATAATGATAATGTTATCTTGACTTCTTGCTGAAATCTGTTATTTATTTGCATACTTACTGTCCCTTTACCAGATATGAACATAACCATACAAATCTGGTAAGAATAAGCAGGTTAACTAAATAGAAAGTATCTGTATCATTGCTTGGGCTCATAGACAGTGTGTGTGTGTGTGTGTGTGTGTGTGTGTGTGTGTGTGTGTGTGTGTGTGTGTGCGTGCATGTCATAACTTTAACACATTTAGCTGCATTTAACTTACCACATCAAACATATCAGTTAGGCCCATTGTCAGAAAGTACTTCACCTACACAAACATGAACACATACACATGCCACATAAATATCTCCACAGGCACACGTGTAATGGGTAAAAAGTGGTATGTAACAAGATATGTTAGACTGCACTGTTCTGTTACTACAGTGTGATTTAGGAAAACAGGACCAGAGAGAAGTGAAACTATTGCCAAAGAGCGAACATGACGTATCGTGATTCTATTATCCAGCCTCTACTTTTATTTAACTTCTAATGGGATCCAAGGTGTTTGAAGTTACAGAAGGAACTGTGATAGAACAACGGCAGAGATGAGTGAAACTAAGACAACTGATTCAACAGACACTTATTAAGCATTTGTCAAAAAAAAAATCCAATTATTTTTAAATACTATTGAATTTTGTAAATATCACAGGTTCTAGCTGTTTGTTTTTTTAATATCGAATCCTCATGAATGTTGCACAACAAATTTTAAATTTAAAGGTATGTTTGGTAAGGGTCAACAAATGCACCATTTCAATCTTACAGAAAAGTAATATGGTATTGCTAGCTTGTAAAGAGAGCTAGCCAGGCAACCACTGCTTTGATCATCAGCTCAAGGGCAAAATATCAATGCTAAATAAACAGCTAATAGCACTGCAATTCTAATACATGTTAGGATGTTGGCAAACTAATAGCATGGTTAGTCGTATGATGCATCACCTCATTCTAATTACCTTACTCATGCTATTAATCCCGACTACCTTAGTTACTCATGTTCAATACAAACTCACATATTCTATTTCACCTCTTGCTGTCACTGAGATCACAACAAATCTCTTCATCAAGATCACAGATTCCTACATGATTACACATACAAAGTATACCTATAACACTGGATACATTTCTATAATATTACAGGGCTTCAAGGATATAGACTCTGCTCTATACCATATTCTAATTACAGCACCACTCTAATAGTAGCACCATTTCGCGGTAATATTTTCTTCCTAGTTCTATTACAAACTAAACTGAATTTGGAATTATTCTGTGGTGCTTAGCCAAATATGTACGGACTCATGGCATACAAAGATTTGTGGGACTATCTTCTACCTCTATCTGGGCTGAAACTACTGCTTTTTGTGAAAGGGAAGCAGAGAAGATGAAATTCAGTGCTGGTCCTCCAAAATTGCCATCACTGTATGAAGATGTGACAATGTACTGATCACTTGCCGAGGTCACAGGTCCAACTCCATCCTAATTGCTAAGCTCAGACCTAATTTTAGAACCAGCTCAAACCAACAATTAATGTTCTGTTCTAATAATAGACAATTTCAGAATCTGAATTATTTAGGTGCTGTAATTAGAATAACTATGATACATTCTATCACAGTGTCATGATTTTGCAAACCATTATTTAAAAGCATAGGGTGTACACTTTCTGACATTCACATGCACAGATTTATTTAGGCGAACTTGTAATCATAAAGCTTCCGTTCTCATCAAGTTGAAATCAGCTAAATATGCAATGTGCAGGTGGCTGGTAACCCCACCATATGGTAAGCCCAAATCTGACTTAGGTTGCTATTACCCACTTGTATGAATACCTTTCACTTACGTCGACGAGACATCTTTAGACTGATTAGACTAAACATTTCTTCTGCTTCTGCCCTCTACACAGCCAAAGCCAAGAATTACTTCTGGTAAAGGGATTACGCTTAACTTTTAATGGGAGGGTAAAGGGTATCTTTATAAATCCCTTGGTACTTGATGGGGTAAAGGGTTTTTGTCCTAAAAAGAGTGTCTATTATTTGGATCGTGATGTAAGTGGCGGCAGAGAGCGAGATTCTACGAAATGAAAACGCGGACACACAACAAGACATTGATTGAGCGAGCTTGAGATATGGATACTTTGTGTGAAGGTAGATAACCAATTTTATAGCTAGCGATAAGCTCGAGAGCACTGGTGTGATATTGGTTGATAATCAGAACTTCAATAACATTTTTATCTGATGATAACTGCAGTGTTCCTTTTATATGTGATCTCTTCAACTTTAGCCCCATCAGGGATTGATACAGGATTTTTATTTGAGGGGTAAAGCTTTAAGTATGGAAATGAGACATTTAGTACAGTTAAACTGACCTACCAATTGGATAAACCTTGATCTTTTTTTCTTTTTTTTCATCATTTTTTTCGGGCTTTGATTTTTTTTAATCTCCCAACTCATTCTATTGTAATAACTCTTGTGGAGTATGAAAAGGTTTCATGGCTAGTATTGAGTACTGCATATTCTCTGACTTCACTTCTTTTTTTTTCTTTTTTTTTTTGCTTTTGTCTTATTTCATGTATTTTCAGCACAGAAGCTACTTACTACTACTACCACCAACACAAACAACCCACTAAAAGGGGGCGCTGTAAGACTCACTCCCATTTGTCAGCTGCTGGTAAAGGAACAGCACTCATTGAGTGAGCCAGGGAGGAAAGAACAACACAAGGAGTTGTAGACAACTCAGGTAATAATAATGAGAAATTTCACAAAGAGAAAGTAAAGGTGCCAATTTGGAAACATAGCAGTTAGAGTTGATGGGCATGATAAAACAGGCGAGAGTGTTACATGTAGGTCACACATAAGCATCATCGGGGATTTACATATTGGCAGGGTTTCATACTGGATTTTTTGCTGAGGGGAGACTTCAAGTATGCTAAGCCACACTCATTTTTGTACTTGGATAGGTGAAGACGAGAACTCGGTGTGTACATTGTGTTGTAATGACTGCTAGAGGGTACTGTTGTGTATGTATTATATGGCTAGTACTGAGTACAGCATATTTTAAGAAAGAATGTGATTATGATTATTTTTCTTGAGGGGTGGGAGGGGGAGAGACTTTCACTTAGAGAATATTCTTCCTTCTCCAGCTCCCTGTATGCCTATGCAAAACTCTTGTATTCGGAGGTTGCTGCAGAAAATGCTACATCCACATACATTTCATACAGTTGGTTAATTTTTGATAATACAGGTTATTATTATGTGACCGTCTGCAGGAAAATCAAGCACAACATGGCGTGTGTAAATGTCAGGGAAAAGGTTAGTCGAATTCTTAAAATTGCATTAAATAAGCTAACGGAAGGGAATGGTTATGTAGAATGTATTGAGATCTAGATGCTGCCGACTCAGTGCAAAACAAAAATTTTTTATTATTATTATTTTTTTTTTGATGGAGGCCACATTGGGCGTGATTTTTCTGTAGACAGTCGCATATAGAGAAGTGTTGTATCCACTGGACCAGTAGTGATGTGGTTGTTCTGCAGCTTTGTTAGACGCTCGCGTATAGCACACAGTATGAATGTTTAGCTTCATATTCATAGTCCAGTGATGAACAATCAGTCAGGCTTAAATTTAAACAAGATGTCCTACCCCTCCCCCCTGTTACTAAAATTTTTCTCTCCTTCCTTCTTCATCCTCCCCGCTCACCCCACCCAATTCTCTGTTTCTCCTCCCTTCCATCCGCTTTTATTCAGTCTTTTTTCTTCTTTTTTTCTTTTTCTTTTTTTTTATATGGGAATGACTTCAAATTTGGAACAGTGGTTGACTAATGCAATGCAGGGATTCATACAAGATTTTTCACTTGAGGGAGTCGATTAAAAGAATGAGAAGTATTTGGAAGTATAATTTAACTGGCGTACAAGTTATAAGAACTGCTGGAGTATACTATTGTAAAATGTATTCATGTTCAGTATTGAATACAGCATGCATTATCAAAAGTATGATTAGAAATATTTGCTGGGGGGGGGGGTGGTATCTACTGTATGAATTCCTGCTATTATTCTGTTACTTCACTTGTAATTGCTGTGAGGAAATTTTTCCCTAAAATGACCTAGGAAAACTTATAGCTGTGATTGGTAAATAGTGTGGGTTAATTACAAGCCACATAAACTCACATTTCTGTCTATAGTGTATTGTATACTTAGTAGGCTAATTGTATACAACAATTTAGTGTTTCATGTTCACTGCAGGCCACCAGGTTTTTGTCCAGTAGTGATGTGTTGCCTCACGATGTACATCGCCCAAGGTGACAGTAAAAATGCTACCCAGTGTTTTGAGAAGGTTCTGGCAGCTAAGCCTAGCAACTATGAAATGGGATTTAAAGGTGGGTGTGCTCAATGCATTAGTATCCTGGAACAAGGAGATTTAATGGTGGGTGTGGTCAATGCATTAGTATCCTGGAACAGGGAGATTTAATGGCGGGTGTGGTCAATGTGTTAGTATCCTGGAACAGGGAGATTTAATGGCGGGTGTGGTCAATGCATTAGTATCCTGGAACAGGGGGATTTAATGGTGGGTGTGGTCAATCATTAGTATCCTGGAACAGGGGGATTTAATGGTGGGTGTGGTCATGCATTAGTATCCTGGAACAGGGGGATTTAATGGTGGGTGTGGTCAATCATTAGTATCCTGGAACAGGGAGGGTTTAATGGCAGGTGTGGTCAATGCATTAGTATCCTGGAACAGGGAGATTTAATGGTGGGTGTGGTCAATGCATTAGTATCCTGGAACAGGGGGATTTAATGGTGGGTATGGTCAATCATTAGTATCCTGGAACAGGGGGATTTAATGGTAGGTGTGGTCAATGCAATATAGAACTGGGCAGTGTCCTGATGCAGGGGAATGTATAGGTGGGTGTGGTAAGTCATTTGTTTAGCTCCAGTCCATAGTTGGAAGTGGTCATATATGGCGGGGATTTTAAGAACTAAATCTATCTTTTAGCAACATCTACGCATGCTGCGTTGTGCCCGATTTTCCCATAGACAGTCACATATAGTGCCCTCATCTGGAGGCACTATGTGATTCAGAGCCCTGCTATGTAATACAAACACTGGAACTATTTTTTAATAAATAATAAAAATAATGACAACCAATTCTGAACAACGTAAGCAGAATACTGCATATTTAGTTGTTATTTACGATCTTCACAAACATCTAAAATTGGAGTAGCAAAATGGTACAAAAAGCGCTTGACTCAAGTTTTTGTTGATGTTCTTGTTGTTAGGGTTCTGTTGATGCATACTATAAGTCATCACACATTCTGACAGATAAAGTGGGAGCTGATATTCCTCCAGAGATACTCAACGGTATTGGTGCTCTCTATTTCAAACTGGGAAAGCTTGATCATGCCATGGTTAGATGTGTGTATGTGGATATGGTGTTTTTCGCATGTTTTGCTTGGGGAAGATGTAGTTTAGTGTAGTGGACCTCGCACTTGTAGTGCATATTGTGCGTGGTATTGTTATTGTTATTAAATCTGATCTAGTATATTATTATTCAATTATTTATAACTTCTTGGTGGGGGGGGGGGGGGAAGCTAGAACCTTGAGGGGGAAATCCCAGTTCCCCGTCCTCTGTATGAAACTTTTTTTTCTTTTTTTTTTTCTTCCTGTGAGGCCACACCTCACATCAATATGATCATGTAACTGTTTCTCTGTATGTGTGTGCTTATAGGTAGCTAGATTATTGTGCACAAGTATGAGTTTATCATTATTATTCTGTATCACGTCAGGTTACGCATTCGTTTTGTTAAATTAAATGTTGCGTGGCCCAGTTTACTATATATGGCTGTGCCACGTGGGTGTGCGTCACTTGGAATCTGTGCATTGTAAATCTAACATCTATTTTTCTGATCCTTCGGGCTAAGGATAGACTTTGCAGTGCCTCTCTGGATCTGGTGGCAGCAACGAACTTTGCTGTCACCAATTTAAGTGTTCGCATCATACCTAGGCCGGCGTGGATGCACAAAATTGGTGGCAGCGGTGGGATCACGAGTGACGTTTCGACATAGCCCGCCCCGAACAACTTGAACCAGTGATTAGAGCACAGTGTTACGACCGGCGGCTCGATCAAGACGCGAGAAGGACGCGACGGAGAGGTGCCCCCACGCAGCAACAGCTAGAGGAGCATCATAAGGAAAACACGGCGACGAAGCGCTGAGAAGGAAAAAAAAAAAAAAAAACGATAACGGAAGCGGCAGCAACAGTGGCTTCCACGCGCAAAAGGACCATAGAACTGTCTCTTTGTGTTGTGTACCAGTGTCCCATTTCATTTTTCCTTGTGTTTATTATTATTTTCTTGTGTTTGTGTTTGCAGCTCTTCTGTGGCCAAGTTCCACCCACCCCATGCAGGATCAGGCCGAGGAGGTGGCTGAGCTGAGCAAGCAGAACAAAAAGCAGTGCATTCGGAGACTCCCTAATTTGTCTAGGCAAAGAGACCATATTTACCACCCTTCAAGACCAGCCAAAACGGGCCCTAAGAAGTCTCCTTACAGAACCCGGCATCGCCTTGCAAAGGTGGACACCCAGGGAGGAGAAGGAAAAGAAACACCTCGAGGTGAGGAGGGAGAGAGAGAAGTTTGGGTTGCCACTGGAAGTGAGAGTGAGGAAGAGGAGTTTGAGGAGGCAGGGAAAGTGCTAACTGAGGAAGTAATTAACACTTTGGATTTGGGAGGAAGTGCGGAGAACAGGGAAATGGATAGTACAACTGAGGAAAGTACGCAGGGAATGTCTATGGAGAGAATGTTAATGACCATAATTCAGCAGAATCAACAGCAAATGAGGGATCTGGTCGGTGCTATAACAACCCAACACACTAAGGAGACTGAAATTAGAGTTGAGGCAGAAAGAGCCCGAGAGGAGAGAGCTAGGCTAGCAGAGGAAGAGAGGATGAGGAAAGTGCAGGAGGAAGAAAGGCAGAGGGTTAGAGAGATGAAGGAGTTAGAAGAGGCTAGGATGAAAGCAGAAGAAAGGAGAGCGAAGGAACTGTTGGATTTTGAGAAGGAAAAACTCGAGCATGAAAGAGTTAGAAGAGAAGAGGAGAAAATTAGGAAAGAGGAAGAAAAGGAATATAGGCGCAAGGCCGACACAATAAGAGAAAGATTGAGTGGATTTGGATCCTTTAAAGTGGGAGGAGACTTGCGTGCTTATTTGGACCAGTTTGAATATTTGGTGAAGGGATGTAATTTGGAGGAAAAAGAATGGTGCTCTAAACTGTATGCCAGATTGCCAGAGAAGTTAGCTGAATACATCAAATCTAGAGTGGAGGAAGGTGCAGGCTATGGTGAGATCAAATTGCTGTTATTAGATTCAGTGGGAGAGATTGAGGCGGTGTATGGACACAAATTGTTTGCTTTCTCTACTGAAGGGTTGAAGAAGTATGATGCAATTCAGCTGTATGATCACATAGGTAAAGTTTGTAAGGGAATCATGAGAGGAGTCAAAACTGAGGAAGAGGCATCATTCAGGCTTATTAGGGCTGTGCTAAGGGAGCACTTGCCACAGAATGGGAAGGTATTCCTCGAAGGGTCTAGCATTGCTAACCCAACAGAGCTCAAGACCACACTAGGGGCTTGGATGTCTACCAGAGCTGTGGGAGACTTCACAAAGCTCCCAGGCTCCACAGTTAGTAGTAGCAGAAGTGAGAGAGGTAGCAAAGACGGAGGGCACACCCCCAAGTCTGGAAGCAAGTTGGCATGTGAGGTATGTGGGAAAATGGGACACAAGGCGGATGTTTGTTGGTTTAGATCAGGGGCAGGCAGCAGCTCAGGCAGCAGCAGCTCAGCGTCCAGGACCTTGACCTGTTTTCTTTGTCACAAGGAGGGTCATAAGAGTTTTGAATGCCCGGAGAAAGGCAAGCCAAGCACCAGCAGCAATGCTGGCAGCAGAACGGTTAAGAAAGAAGGCCATTTTAGGCAAATTAATGTAAGCATGCCCTCAAGAAGAAAGAGAGGTATAGTAAGAGGTACAGTTAATGGCGTAGAGGCTGAAATTTTGATTGACAGTGGTGCAGATTTAGGTGTGGTGCCAGAATCTATGGTCCCCAAGGATGCTTACACAGGTGAGAAGTGCATGGCAGAGGGTGCTTTAAGAGGGGTCCATGATGTGGCGAAGGTCTCCTTTGGGATAGCAGATAAGGTGTTGGAGAGAATGGCGGTTGTGGACCGAACTGGGAAATGCCCACCTAACTGTTTATTTCCCTTGGATGTTGAGGATAAGGAGGAGTACGAGTGGATTGGTAAAGTCTTGCATGGTCCCAAGCCACTTGAAATCAGTCAGTCGACGAAGATTCTGGCGGTGACAACCAGAGCCAAAGCAAGAGTTGAGGCCGGTGAAAGGAGTGACCCCCTAGCCAAGGTGTCGTCAACCAAGACTTCAGTTGCTCAGCAAGGAGCAGTAGAAGAAGCTACACATGTGGAAGCTGAGGGGGCAGCATCTGCAGCAAGACCGGAGACGGAAGTGGTGGTAGAAGCAGGGGAAGGACAATCTCCAGCAGAGGAGAGTGACAGCACTATGTCCAGTGGGGAGACACAACCCAACCAAACTGTAGCAGCATCAGAAGCAACCCTGACAGTGTCGGAGGAAGAGGAGGAGTCAGTAGCCACTACCAATAAACCAGGTTTGAATGAGGGTGGGGGTGTAGATAAGGAAGAAGAGTGGGAGAAGTTCATGAGGAATTGGACACCCATAGATGAAGGGGATGAAAGAAGTAGTTATATGTCTGAGGTAAAGGAGGATGAGAGTTTGAAGGTTTGGAGAGAGTTGGCTGACCGAAAGGAGAAAGGATACAGATGGAGAAACGGGATCTTAGTTCAACACAGAATGGTAGATTGGGAAGAGTTTGGGGATGTTTTGGTAGTGCCAGAATCATACAGGGAGAGAGTAATGACCATTGCTCACGAGAAGTCTGGGCATTTGGGTACAAAGAAGGTGTTAGGGATGATTAGGAAGAGGTTTATGTGGCCAGGGATGACCAAACAAATCAGTGATCATTGTCTAGTTGTAGGGCGTGCCAGTTACACAATAAATACCCCCCCAAGAAGGCTCCTATGGTGGAGAGACCGGTCCTCACTGAGCCTTTTCAGTCCATGGCTTTTGATATAGTGGGTCCCATGAAGAAGGGTAAGGGAGGATGCCAATACTTGCTCACCTCCATTTGCTTGGCCAGCAAGTGGCCTGATGCAGTTCCCCTCAGAAGGATAACAGCCAAATCGGTAGCTGAAGGAATGTGGGAAGTGTTTTCCAGAACGGGTATACCTGATCAAATCTTGACTGATCAGGGCTCGCAGTTCATGTCGAAGCTGTTGAAAGAGTTATGCGAGATAGTACAGGTACAACAGATAAGAACCTCTCCTTACCATCCCCAATGCAATGGGACAGTGGAAAGGATGCATAGGACGCTGAAAGGTGCCATTAGCAAGTGCATAGAGAAAGAGAGAGATTGGGTTCCACAAGTGCCGTATGCACTGTTCGCTTTAAGGCACATGCCCCTCAGTGATCATGGTTATACACCTTTTGATCTAGTTCATGGGTTCAGGGCAAGAACACCACTTGACGCTCTTTACCATAGCATAGTTGAGGTCACTAGAGGAAAGTTAAAGGTGTGTGCTTGGGTGGAGCAAGTGGCGGAAAGGGTTGAACTGCTCAGGGAGGCAGCTGCCCTGGGTACAGCAAAGGCTAAGGAAGACAGAGCCAGGAGGTACAACAAATACAGCAAACTCAGAAGCTTTGCAGTAGGAGATAAAGTGCTATACAGAGTGCCAGGACTCTGTGACAAGTTGGCCGAAAGTTGGGAAGGGCCATTTGAGGTAGTGGGGAAGAAAGGTGATGTTAATTATAAGATTAGGAGAGAGGGTTCAAGAAGAGGTGAAAAGGTCATTCACATAAACAACTTGATTCGATATCTGGAGAGGGTGAAGGTGAGTAGGTTAGATGTGGTGTTGGAAGAGGAAGGAGGTGAGGATGTAAAGCGGAAACTGAGTGGTGCGTGTGGGAATTTTGATGAGGAGCAACTGAAGAAGGTGTTGGAGGAATTTGGTGAAGTTTTCAGTGGTGGCACTGGTTCAACCAGTGTTGTGGAACTTAAGATTGATACTCAACAAGAAATTCCCATTGCACAACCCCCTTATTCTGTACCCCTCAGTATGAGAGACAAGGTCAGGGACGAGTTGATCAGTCTGGAAGAAGCTGGGATCATAGAACGGTCAGATAGTCCCTGGGCCTCACCACTGGTTCCAGTAAAGAAGGCAAACAACCAGGTTAGGCTCTGTGTTGACTTCAGGAAACTGAACAGTGTAACAGTGATAGAACCCTATTATATTCCTGGAATGGAAGAACTGATCTGTAAGGTGGGGGAAGCGGGTGTGCTATCAAAGCTTGACCTCACCAAGGGCTTCCATCAGGTGGAAGTTCTAGAGGAGGATAGACCCAAGACTGCCTTTATTTGCCCCTGGGGCAAATGGCAATACCGGAAGATGCCGTTTGGGCTGTGTAACGCCCCGGCAGTTTTTCAAAAGCTGATGGATATTGTGTTGAAGGACTGTACGTCTTTCTCATGCGTCTACATTGACGATATACTGATCTGGTCACCCACTTGGCAGCAGCACTTAGAGGACTTGAGGCATGTCTTTGGCAGCTTACGCAAGGCGGGTTTGACTTGTAGAACTGAGAAATGCAAATTTGGCAAAACTAAGCTTCAATTCTTAGGCCATTACATTGGTAACGGAACACTTAGTGTCCCTGAGGACAGGGTCACTGCCATGGCAGAATACCAAAGACCGAGGACCAGGAAACAGCTCAGGTCTTTCTTGGGTACCATCAACTACTATAGAAAGTTTATTCCACGATTTCATCAACAATCTATAATGCTCACTCCAGCCATCTCTAAAGCAGCTCCGGCTACGGCGGTGTGGGACGAGGCCATGGAAAGAGCCTTTTGTGAGTTAAAAACATCATTGTGCAAACGTGTATGTCTGTATATCCCTGTGTGTAGTGATGTGTATGTGTTGGAGACTGATGCCTGTAGGACTGGCGTGGGTAGCGTGCTATCAGTGAAACGAGATGGGCAGCTACTACCTGTAGCTTTCTATTCGTGTCAATTACATGGAGCGGAAAAGCACTACTCTGCTCAGGAGCTGGAGGGATTGGCCCTGATGAAGTCCATCCATTTCTTTTCCTTCTACCTCTATGGAAGGAATTTCCACGTCATCACCGACCACAAGCCACTCCTATCTATTGTGACCAAACCCCAGGAGAACAGAAGACTCTTGAGGTGGGCACTTAAGTTGATGGAATACAAGTTCGAAATCAGCTACAGACCTGGAGACGAAAATTGGGTAGCAGATTGCCTCAGCAGGACATATGAAGAGCCTGAAGACGACCAAAGACATGTCTCAGAGGAAGGAGGGGGAGATGTGAGGCCACACCTCACATCAATATGATCATGTAACTGTTTCTCTGTATGTGTGTGCTTATAGGTAGCTAGATTATTGTGCACAAGTATGAGTTTATCATTATTATTCTGTATCACGTCAGGTTACGCATTCGTTTTGTTAAATTAAATGTTGCGTGGCCCAGTTTACTATATATGGCTGTGCCACGTGGGTGTGCGTCACTTGGAATCTGTGCATTGTAAATCTAACATCTATTTTTCTGATCCTTCGGGCTAAGGATAGACTTTGCAGTGCCTCTCTGGGTCTGGTGGCAGCAACGAACTTTGCTGTCACCAATTTAAGTGTTCGCATCATACCTAGGCCGGCGTGGACGCACACTTCCATCTATCTCTTTCTTGCTCTCCCTTCTTTCTCCCTTCTTGTTGGACTTTTCTTTGTGTGTACGTCTGTATGATATGCATATAGTAGTCCGGTAATGCCGTCAAATGTCCACGGTCATATTACAAGGCCCTAACAATTCAAAAGCGTCCTATTCATGTTCAATTCACTCACATTAGCCTGATTCATATGTTTGACGGCATCTGGGAGGTGCGGGGGGCGAAGCCTCCCGAGCATATTGGGGGATATGGGGGCAAAGCCCCCCTAAATTGGGTATGTCAGTCATGTGACTATAACCACAACGGGCTAGGGCTACTTTTCAACCACAGGGAGGGGTTCCCTAGCAGAGAAAGTTTTAAATTTCATAATTTTTTTATTTTGGCATGGACATCCCAAGGGACTTCTCTATCATCCTAGTCCCATGGGACAATTGACGGCGTTACTGGACAACACTCACTATTAGTTTGCATTAGCAGATATTCATATGTTGTTGTTGTTTTTTGTTTTTGTTCGTTTTGTTTTGTTGTTGTTAATTTTTACAGTACATTTTTCATACACTAGGTTATTTGCTATTGTGATGTCATTATTATTTAAATTGTTTTATTTAGCTGATCATTATTCTGTGCAAACATAGCAAAAATATATTAGCATGACCCTAAGTCAGAGTGTGAGTCTAGGGCACACATAAAAGCAGCTGCTGTGGTTTACTGGTTAACCTCTGTGGTTTTGTTTGGGTAGCTAGCACATGTTGAATTACAACATGTGATGGGGACACATTGTTGTCACACCTCTTGCATGGGGTAGACTACAATAGTACTCCAGCAGTGGTTTAGTTTGTTTCATGTACATAGCCTTTGGGTCTCTTTTCATAATGTACTTGAGGACATCCTTGGAAGGTTTCCCTCCCCCAAAATACCTGACTTGGCTACATATCATAGCTTTACATTACATTTACCGGCATCAAATTGTAGCTTACTAAGCAGGTAAACATGGGGGGGGGGGGGCTGGAAGGAGGTTTCAATTCTGGTGATGTGTGATGTTTGCTATATCTTTAATTGTGTGTGTGTGTGTCAGGCTGTTTATCAGTTGGCTTGGTTGACCTATGTGGTTTTGTTTTTGTGCTTGTTGTTGTGTTTTGAATTCCAAGCATGTGTATAAGAGTACACAGCTAGCTCTGAGGGTTCGCACCTTTGTTGCTCTAGTTTCTGCTAAATAAAGTTTGAAATTATATCATATTGCAGCAGTCAATTGAAATATACTAGGTAAGGATTCTTAGCATACAGCTTTGCACCATTGTGAGCTTTGTGTGTGGGAAAGGGGGGGGGGGGAGGGTGTGACATACATTTCAGAAGTTATACACTTGTAAGCTGATTAGCTTAATACAATTATAGTCAATTTATAGAATATGTGGGTTAGATGTCTCTTTGAGGCCCTTTTTGCAAATGACAAACCGGTTTTATTACCTTTCTAACATAATTCTAATTCATTTCCATGATAACTGGTTCCCTTAAGAATGAAATTAGACTGAAAAGACATACTTGCTGGATTTTCGGGGCGCGAAAATACTATCAATAAACTTCTAAAGAGTTGTTACCATAGAACGGAACTATTAGCTGATTAAAAAAAAAATTTCCATAGTAATAACTAATGATTTACTAGGATGCTAGACAACAATTAAATTATTGATATGTAGTGGAACTCATGAATGTCTATCCATATCGCCTCTCATTGTGTTATGTAGTATGAGTGACTGTATGTATCTGTGTTTGTTTCTAGGTACATGTCTCAGTGTGCTTAACACATGGCATGGCAAACCAGAGGAAATATAGAATGCTCAGACATCATGTTTTCTACAGGTAAGAATTACATATGCTGGTAAGATTGACAGTGTGTGAGGTTTGAATCAGCGACTAAGGTGCGGAGTAGCATGTCTGGAGATTATGGTGATGCAGTTGGCAGTTAGTAGAGCACAGGGATAATAGTAGGCCCCAGTAGACCCACGTTTTATATGTAGCTCAGGACCACTGCTACAGAATTAGAGCTCCACTCCTATCATTATTAACAATTTGTCAAAATGGAGTCAGTCTTAGACGTCCCTGTTGACTGGTAGTACTTGTGACTGAGTATCACTGTCCATCCTAACATCCACATAAGATGTAAAAAAAATACAGAAATAAATCATAGCCAGAGAGGTATAGGCAGCCACCACTGTAGTGAAAGGATTGATTAGTATATTTGGTATTCCATAAGCTGAGGTCACATTTCTGTTTGTGAATATTTTACCTTTAATTCATTGCAGGATTGGTCTTGTTTGTTTAGACTACAATTCTAGTACAGTGTTCTCTGATGTTCTCATCTGTTATCATGGCAAGAAATAATGTTTTTTATTATTATTATTATTATTATTATTTTAGGTTCTGGTATCAATCCAGTCTCTGATCTTGGTCCTACAATGCACCAGGATATGAACAATTCAGAGGGAAACTCCCTAAGGAGAAAAAGTCACTAGCCTACAACTCAAAAGTTTATGGGGCAATCGTCCAGTTGGCCATGAAGGTACAAACTTGCAACAAAAAAAAAGTTATTTCATTTATCAGATGCCGCTCTCCAATAGTTGCTGCCCTCCAATTCAGCCACATATATTCTTGCCTTAGTAGTATAACTCGCTGCCCTTGAATAGATATTATCTACGGCACAATCATTGTATGTATTGTTTGGAGTATGTACTGACAACTTAGTTTAGACATTGAAAAAATATAATAATTCTTACTGTGTGTTGTTTCATTGGTTACAAAATTATCTATTACACTTTCAGAAATTCCGTTATCCAGCATAAAGTTCGCCAGCTCAGTGCACGACAATCCTTCCATCGCTAGTTGCTGTAAGTGCAATATTCTGTCAGCTTTCATGTCGATCCTTATATAGGCCGAGTATGCTTGTGATCATGTGATCACCGAAACTGTGTTAGCCACTATGTCTGCTGGGAGCGCTATTGGCTCCCATAAGTCAAATTCAAATCTATTGAGCCAAAAGTCTACAAGAGGTTTCAGGTTTTTTTAAATGGGGAGAGAGCTATTGGCTCCCACCAAGGTCAAAATTCAAATCTATTTATTATTGTTGTTATGGTTAATATTTATTATTATTATTATAATCATTATTATGATTATTATTATTATTATTATTATTATTATGATTATCATGATTATTATTATTATTGTTATGATTATCATGATTATTATGATTATTATTATGATTATTATTATTATGATTATCATGATTATTATGATTATTATCATGATTATTATTATTATGATTATTATGATTTTTATTATTATTATTATTGTTACGATTATCATGATTATTATTATTATTATTATTATTATTGTTATGATTATCATGAACGGGTGGAGGAGGAGAGTGGAGGAGGAGGCGGAGAAGGAGGAGGAGTAGGACGAGAGGAGTTAGCAGGCTCAGTGAGATAGGAGGATGATGAGGGGGCAGAAGGAGGAGCGAGTATGAGGAGGAGTATTATGATGATGTAAGGAGTAGTAGGAGATATGATGGATATCGAGAAATAATAGTAGTGAGTAGTATGGTATGAGTATGAGTGAGGATTATTATGATGATGATTATTATGATTATTATTATTATTATTACTATTATTATTATTATTATTATTACTGTTATCATCATTATGTTATTGTTGTTGTTGTTGTTATTATTGTTATTATTATTATTATTTTTTTTTTATATTAGTATTATTTTATTATTATTACTATTACTATCATCTGAAGAAAACTATTTGCTACGATAAGTCTTTTATAGAGAAATTTGCTCGCCATCTTGTGAAAACGTACTATGTACTAGACGTACGACATGACAATTTTCAGATACTTTGTTTCAATTTACCATTGAACTAGTTGTGCAATCTTTTTCCACAACTTAATTTTTATTCTATTGTACAGTATGTGTGTGTGTGTATGTGAGTGTGTATGTATGTGTGTGTGTATGTGCGGGGGTGTGCATATGCATGGTCGTAGCAAGTAATCTGGCAGATCCACTTTGATCGGACCACTTTTGAGTTTAAGAGTGGGTGTGTCAGATATTTAACTGGGCATATGCTACATGCATGCTGCTGAACTGGATTTTTTGTGGCACATATGACCTCATCTTCTCTTTCAATATAAATCTTTGTTAACATCCCATATTTTTCAAGAGCCACACTTATCACTGCACCCACTCCCTGGCCTTACCATTTCAAGTGCTTGCTACAGTGTGTATCATGAGTCCAGGGGATTGCGCCTGACTGTTGTTATTTAAATCAGTAGTGTGCGTGTGTGTGTTCCTTTATTTTTACTTTCAGTTGCTTATTTTTTCTCTCTTTCTTTCCTTTTTATTAATTTTGGTCCCTCCCTTCCTCCCTCTATCCCTTCCTTATTTTTTTTTGTTTAGTGTGTATCATGTATATTCTTAACCTCTATGTATGTGTTGTGTGTGTGTTTGTTTACTTCATCTTTTCTCTCACTGTCCTCTTTATCCTCCCTCCCGCTTAACTTGGAACAGTCACCCCTCATTAATTATAATGTAAATTTAACAAAAAAAAGTGTGTGTGTGTGCGTGTGAATTATTATATATAGAAATGTAGAAACAATAAAAGCAACAATTAACTCATTATCCAAACTATATTTTGCTTCATCTTTTCTCTCTTTCTCCTTATTCCTTTCTTCCTCCATCAGTCCCTCTCTCCCTTCCTTCATTTTTTTCCTTCTTTTTTTTTTTAATGTGTATCATGTATAACTTGTGTGTGAGTCCAGGGGATTGTGCCTGACTGTTTGTCAGGTCAGTGGACAAATTGATCTTGGAACACCCTCACCCCTCATAATAAAAATGAAGAGTTTATAAAAAAAAATATAAAAAAGTGCATGTGTGAGTGTGTTAGAAGACAGAGACTCTGTACTAACCACTATGATTTAGCAGAGCCTCCGGGTCTTCTGGCACATACAAAAGCAGCTGCTATTTGTAGACACTGGTCAACCACTATGGTTTAGTTGGGGGTGGATGTTACATGTTGAATTACAAGCATGTGTTGGGTACTAGTACTCATGCCAAACTCATGATGGTGGTACTTACTGGGAGTATCATATAGATTAAAAATTAAATGGTACATTCACAACCTTCTTTGGGATATGATATTGAAAGCTTTAAAATGGATTAGCATGCTCCAAAAAATATTATAATGAAATGTGGTTTGCACACACACACACAAACACACACTATCACTTAGGGGTACCCATAAAGGATTGATATTAAGCAAATTACAGTTGTTCTGTTTGTTTGTGTGTTGTTGTTTTTTTGTTTTGTTTTTTTGTTTTTTTGACCCAAGTCAGGGATTCATACAGGATTATTTGCTTGGGTGCGGGAAACGACACATGCGGAAATGAAACTTTAAATGTCTATGTACGGTGCTTCCTGCTTAACACTTTGGTTCCTGACTTATATCGCGAGGTCATCGATCTTGAGTACCTCAGAAAGCTTTTTTTTTTTTTTTTGGCTGAAAACTATTTTCGAAGTTTCTGTAATGCTTTGGGCTCATTAAAGGATGAATTATGAATTCCGGCTGAAATTACTTTTCAGAAATAGCATATTATGATTAGTTGTAGAGTTACAACCCGAAACATTGAAAAATCCTACAAAGTATGTGCATGATGAAAGTTGAAATCGCAGAAATCGCATCCACAACCTGACCACATATTTTTGCGGCTGCTTTCATACGTGGTTATAGGTTATTGATATGTGGGGTCATCTGCTCAGTCTCAGTTTGTGAACTTTCTTGTTAAACAGAAAACATAATTTGGGGAAATTTAGTCATTGTACTACTATTTTTTTTTTTTTTAACAATCACCGTTTAGAGCCTCTTTTTATTAATAGTAGCAGTTAGTAGCCCTAATCCTGAGTTGTGTTGTCACTCTGTGTATGCAATACTTTTAGTTTTTATTCGTACATCTTGGTCAGAGTAGGATGCAGTAATGCTTGCTCACTAACATTTCCTCATTATTGTTCTTTGACTTGTGCAATACTTCTATGCTTGAAGTGAACTTATTGGTGAATTGTTGTATTATCTGTTTCAGGATTCTTCTATAGAGAAGATGTCCAGGATATCTAAGTAACTATTATAACTAAACTGATTCCTTGTTTCAAAATTTCCAGCTGTTTTTTTTTTGTGGTATTTTGTAGTCATATTCATACATTATTTTAATATTGCCAGTTTCAGTTATTCAAAATAAAAATTTATTTAAATGTGAATATCCAATGGGGCAACCAGTCGATACATGTGGGCAATATATCAGAAATGAATGCTTCTACGTTGCCTACCTATCAAATTTTGCATGCAAGCATACACATTTATTACTTTAAATATACCTGTTTGGCTAGGGATAGACATAACAAGGTTTTTATTGAAACTCCACTAGCCTTTATTTGTTGTAATTCGGTTCATCACACTAACAGTGACCTTCATCAGTGGATGACATACAATAAATAACATGGTGACATGAGGGTGGTGGTATAAAGTATAAACATGTTAAGATATGTGAAAAACAAGCACACAGTTTGGACGCACACGCACACACGTGCATTACTGCCCACAACGGGTCACGCATCCCTCCAATGGAGGGTGAGTAGGGCCTCAACTCGGCTGGGGAATGGGTGCGCCGATGAACAGCAAGACCGCCGGCACTTCAAAACAATCGCTGGCATACTCCACATTGTGCAGTGCCTTGCTGGTCCTTCTCTGGTTTCTGTCGTTCTTATAAACACTTGTGTCGTTTGAGGTCTCCAGGCCGTGCGAAGTTCCTTCCACATACACTACATATCACATCACATACACACACACTCACGCACACTCACACATATATGCTCCATGGAGCTGCCAAGTTTTCTTTTATAATGGGATGTGCCCTATGTGAGGCTGTTATCCCTGCGGTGCTCTGTCAATGATAGCTCAAAACATGCAAGGAGTGGCTGTATTAATTGAATTTGCGAAGGGAACCAACTTGCTGAAAAAGATTAAAAGATATATTTACCAAATTTTGTCAGTGATGAACATACAACTGTTGGTAATACACTTCCTGTGAACATACGCCAGGCAGAGGATAGGTTGTGTTATAGTGTGGTAACAAACCAGTCTGACAGTTGAATAAATTATTGTATATCTTCTCAGTTCTGCACACACATACACACACACACACACACACACAATAATTGTCCTCACCAATGAGGTGTGCATTGTTGTACAAAATACTTGTTTTCTCCAGTTCTTGTGTGACTGAATAGCTACTTGAATGTCACATATCCGAACACACTGGGATCGAGGGGTGTTTGGATAACTGAATCCTATAGAAAAATGTATTGTAGAGTGCTATGAGAGGGTGTGGTCAAGCAAATAATTCATGACTGCACGTGCCACTATTGAGTTTTGGTTGTTTTCGGATAACTGACATTCTACTGTATGTAGTTAAATTTTCGGAAAGATAAGTTCATTAACCCTTTCACCGCCAAGTTTACATGGGACTTGTATTCACAATAGACCAAATTTAGTTAACACCCATGGCATCAACATCTATAAATTATGATATTTATTCTTTAATAGCTAAATTTAATCAGTGTTATTTATAAACTGTTCTTCTTTTAAATAAAAACTTACTAAAATCTCCTTGCTGTTCTACTAGTAACTACTCATCGTCTGTACTCATATCATCTAAAATTGAACGGTCTGCCACAGTATCTGAAAGATAGTCAAGAGAATCTCTTGATAATAATTGCTGGCCCATGAAAGCAGTAACTTCTTCTGTTTCTCCATTTTGTTCATCTTCACTGGAGCTATCTACTAGGCTGAATACATCGTCACTATCGTCACTATCCAGGACACACGCCAGGACCTCATCTCGCGATAGCCTCGCCATTTCTTTACTCAAACTACTTTGAACTTTCAGGAACTATTACCCTTAGTTACCGTTGACATAATTATTCTATATTAAGAACAGTACTAAAATAGTCATTTCTAAAGCTTTTAAGCTTTGTTGCGTGTCGATAGCATGAAAGGTTAATTTTTTATACTTTTTTAAACACGGCCGTACTGCTGAGCGCCATATGGCGCTTATGGCGGTGAAAGGGTTAAAAAACATCTACCAAATTAAATATATAATTTGCTGTGTGTGTATGTATGTTTGTATTGTGCATACATGTTGCTAGATGTTACCTGGTGGTTTTTATTCAATTTATACATATGCATAAAATATACCTACGTGGATTCTAACATTGCCTCGAAAGTACTAATTGTATACAATAATCAGCATAAGAACTAGGAAGCACAAAAACAGTGCTCAACCACAATCTTTGCTACGTATGGCATTGGAACACATTATGGGCTCTGCTTTATCATGTGCAAGCACTTGATAATCCAATAGGATTCAATATTATATTTATTTTACCCTTGATATTTTATCAAAGTATTTCCACATATTAGTGTGTTATAATTTCCCATATTAAACACAAATGCTCTATGGGTGAAACTCCACATTCTGGAACATTAAATGAAGAAAATTAATCAATTATGATTGTGTTGTGAACTATGCATCATAATTATACTTCTACTCATGCAATGATTTCCACATCACTACTCATGCATTTGCATAGTGAGCAAAATCAATGGAAAATCAATGGAAAAAAATTGTAACTGGTGGAGTAATAATATCACGAGAAGTACAAGAAATCACTTATTGCAAATACATGTGGGTTCTCTCACCATATTATATCACTCCAATTTGGCACGTTAAAGAAATGGTGTGCTATTAAATGTTTTTCCGTTACTCAGTATAATAAGTATACGTATATATAAATGTGTGTGCGTGCGCACCAATTTACAATTCAAATATATACAGTGGAGTCTCCGGATAAAGGACACTTTCGGAGCTATATAAATTCAGCGCATTTTGTCCCTTGTAGAGGGATTGTCCTTAGGAGATTCTATTTGTATTATTTTGGTACAGGAATTAATTTTGGGGGATTTCAGGTTTGTCTTTCTAAGAGAGATTATCAATACATAGTCCCTTCGTCGGAGTGTCCTTTATCGGAGACTTCACTGTATATAACTTGTTTCATAGTTTGCCTAACATGTTTATCTATAATGTATAGTCTGATAGTGTAGTAACTTATGTTCAAACATGTTGCTGATTTTATGATTCGAGGTGGTATGCTATGCACTAATCTGTATCAAACGTGTGAAGGGAATGTCTCCAGTATTATTGTTCTTCATTCTAGTACAACTTATTAGATAATGAACTACCAGTATTTTGTAAATGTTCAGATGACCCAACTCCCTATGCTTGGACAACCCTAACCTTTCCAAGACGTCAAGTCAAAGTAGTTTATTAGAGTACATTTTAATTTAATAAAGAGCGAACTATGTGGCTATCCTGGGGACAATCAGCGGCGTCGAGTGACCTTCATTTTTATAATAGCTAATATTTACCAATTTACATTCTCCTTTTTTGCTGTGATCATAAAATCAATGTTATTAATCATTATAATAATAATAATATTACCGGTAATAATAATAAACAATAATTAAAAAAAGAAGAAGTTATTCATTACAATAGAATACATATTATTATATAACACACAAAGTGACAATAAAGATGTTGGATTTTATGTACTGGTCATCAGAGTTCACAGCTTCAGTGTCACAAGACTTCAGTCCATCAAGCTACATAAAAACCAAAAAAAAAAATATATATATAATATTCAGGCCTAAAATCAACTTCCAATCTGAACTTATACACTTTGTGATACGTAACCTAATCCCACCACCTTCATCACGCCACAATCATGCATAATTCAATATCTATTTTCATATCATGTGTTCAGGCTCACAGTAGACATTGATAGCATAACAACAACAAAAACAACAACATCTCTATTATTATTTCAATGACACAATACTACAATAATACAATGTCATGATAAAATGTGACCGTCTACAGGAAAACCGGGCACAACGCGGCGAACGTAAATATCGAGAAAAGATCGATCGATTTCTTAAAAATGTATTGTTTCAAGCCGACGGAAGGGAACGGTTAAATCTATTATAGCGGGAACGACTTAAGCTACGACGATAAAACTTGGAGAGCTCAATATCTGGACGCCGACAACTCTGTAAGTGCAAAAAATTTTTTCGAAGGGTGCCGCGTTGTGCCCGGTTTTCCTGTAGACGGTCACAAATACAGATTGAAAATTTTGAGGCCAGCTAATATTCAACCAGAGTATTGAAATACATTGCAAATACATACATAATACTTGTAGCACGAGTCAGAGTGCAATATGGGAAAATATTTTAGAAGCATGCAAAATATTTTCATGAGCCGAAGAGAAAGTGAAATATAGTGTGAGAGTAAAATATCATTCCCATATTGTACAACGAGTGTGATAAGTGATTCATTGCTGCCCTGATATTTTTTCTTAATCGGTTACAATACAATTCTAATTGATTTTACTTGCCATGCGTGCTTATTCGGGCATTCAATAACAAGCATACAATTATGGGAAAATACAGAACGCTCGCGTGATGCAGAAATATTCAAGCTAAAAATATCAAGGCTGCAATAAATATATATCCAGTAGAACCTTTCGTATCCGGGTGCCTTGGGACCAGTGGGTGCCGGTAACTCTGAAAGTGACCGTATCTCTGAGACAAAGTATTTTCAATCTAGTTTTGCCTGGAAAGGTCACTAGAATGTCAATCCACCCACTCATTTAATTGATTTTGTCCAGATTTAGGCACCTGGATAATAGAGGTGAGGAGTCCGGATACGAGAGGTTCTACCAGTACTCTATGTAGCTTAAAAAAATGCAATTACCGGAAATTTTTTTTTAATATTCCAAATTAAATACAATTGTATACATTTTTCTGTAATTGCGGCTGCGTTAATACTTCAAACAGAACTGCCAGGTAAGTGATGACAACAAAAATATATATGTCCAACAAAATTCCTTTTGTCTCATTGTGATCTGAAGTTCCCTCAATTTGGTGAATCATTTTTCAGACAACAGTCATTACTATTACAAACTCACTGATTAACAAACCGTAATAATATTAACTTAGGTTCTATCCACACATTGGGCATGGAATAAGCCTTAGCGATACAAAATAATAAGCACAAAGCACAACACTCATACACTGGATATTCTATTGTTTCAGCGAGACCACCATACGTGTGAACACTCAGTGGTAATTGTGCAACACCTATCTAAAGTACCACAAACGTAATCAACAAACACAGTTAGGCAACTGGGCTATCATCGTGATGAGGTATTAGCCAAGACAAGCAGGATTCACTAATCAAAAGGTACTGTCCACACATATTGTGCCAATTTTTTTTCCTACCGGATGACCAGCTCAGTTAGAGAAATAAAATCCAGCAATACTCAGTTATAAAAAAATATTGGTTTATAACTAATTTATAGCCTGCGGGCATAGTTACCGCTTGAAATTTCTATTTGCAGTAGTACGGCTGCTGGAATGGCAGGGAAAGAGTCTGTCTTTTATTCATTAAAAGTGCTGTTTCAACAAAACAGAAATGTAACCGTAATGCCCCCCAAAACTATATCTTTAAATTAATCTAGCAAGTGTTAGCTTACACGATTCAAGTATAGCTGATAGCTAAATATATTTTTTGTGGTAAAAATAAGTCTAGATAGCCACCTATCCCTGCGTACAAAATAAGGTTAACACGTCACGGTGTAGGTACTAAAGTAAACTCTGGCCAAGTTCCAATTGTTTTGTTATAAATGTTTAACTACTGAGTTGCAAACCTAGCTAGGAAACGCTTCTGTCGCAACTGCTACTAAACCTCAAACGTTCGTAACAAAACAAAAACATTTTGTATATTATAGCTCGCTACCTACGCTCCTTACTTACAGCTAATTAGCTAAGTGCAATAAGAGTAAAGTTGTAGCTAATTGTTACACAAAGAATACATAAAAAACTTGCTATTATTTCCACCACTTCTGTTCCCCCCTATTTTTCAATGGTTGCTATGAACTATATCAGAAACCAGCTCATCAACAGGAAGCCACACCCATCATCTGCACCCACCACACAATGGCCGACAGGAAATGAACCCACAGGTGACGTCACAGAACCACACCCCCAACCACCACCCCCGCAGCCGAACACTACCATACCCCCCACTCCCCACCACCATGTTTCTAAACAAGAGTCAACCTCCACAAGGCACACAACAAGAAACAACACTAACCGATTAAGCGACAACCGGACAGAAGACGGCACTGAACCAGGAGAAGCCACTCCCACACAACCACCCCCATCCCCCGAGATAGCTTCACAGTAGCAGGGAGCATGGACCACGATGAAGAGAGAGGCAGACACAACACCTGTAACACAGCTACAGAGACCATCTACAACAACACGATAAAAACGATTGTGAAGGGTTGCGATCAATCAAACACATTGGGACAGATGATTAAATCTAAACTCCAGTAAGGTCCATCTAATCCTAACCAACCCAGTACTACAGACTGATGCACTGAAGGAAATGACACCCGCCCAACCCACCCAACTAACCTTACCCAATTACCCCACCTATCCAACCCCTACCAATCCTACCTAACACACCCACCACTACCTTACCCCCTACCCCCCACCCAATTCACCCCATGCCCCTTACATGTGCCTTTCGAGGAATCCACAGACCTTGTCCTACAGTCAGGTGACTGCAAACAACAGACCTACAAACACACAAACAAGAAATAATAACAATAGATACAATAGGAAAAACAATTTTTCACTAAAGGGGAAATCTCATCTCCTAATACTAATATAGATAGCTAACATACGTAGTCAACTCAATTAGCATACACGTACATATAACAGATATTCAACTTTATCATTTGATCGACCATAAAGAAACCAGTGAAGGCATCATTAAATCTAAATTAATTTTCAGAAGTGTGCATGATTTGTGTGAAAGATCATCTACACAACAACATACACCTAAAGCACCTAAAATCTGCTTGCATTCACATGCAAGCAGATTATTTTTTTCATACCCATAGCCAGGGGGGTTCGGTTTAACCCCCTTTTCAGCGACCAGAAGTTAATAATAATTAGCCACAATAATATGTACTTCGTAGTCCAAAGGCCTAGCCACCACAAATGTTTATGACTTGCACCAATTATTCCAGGTACCACAAGGCATGCAATTGCAGCTAGCGTGCACAGTGTTAATACTATGTGCGTGCACAGTGCTAGCACTAAGCACACAGGTAAGTCAAGCTATGTTACATTTTATATTTTAATTTAAATTCTTAGTTACAAGGCATATGAACCTGTAGGAGTTTGAGTATCGGTTCATCCTTCGTTGTTATTAGAAGCCCACTATGCGAGAAGTCTATTGCACTATCACAGTGGCAGAGAATCCAGGGGGCAGATGAGGGCTTGAGCCCCCTTACTTTTTAGGACCCCCCCCCCCCCCCCCCCATATTGTGGGATAAAGGAATTTCAGAATACTTCATAGAGGTTAACCCTCTCACCGGCAGATAAAATTCAGTTTTTTATTTTTTCTACATGAATAAATAAATATAAAATCAGGATTTCAAAAAAGTACCTAGCAACCATATATCACGTGAAAGTACATGTATTGTTCAACATTTTTGGTCAAATTTGGTTGCTTAGCAACAAACCACAAAGTGGTTTTGGGACCACAATGTAACTATATCATCATAACAAAGTGATCTGTATGCTTCCAGTGCAATATTAGCAATTGTTTGTGCGTGATTAGATATTTTTTACTGTTATAATAGACAGTTATCTCAGCCAGCAATGCTGTTGCTCACTGATGACACCAGAGGAGGCATGACTGTTTGCTGGGCAATAGCTGGGCAGAAGAACATCAAGAATACAAGAATATTTTACTAACAATTCCAGTCCTCTGCACACACTCACTCCTCTCTCTAGCCACATTCTTACTCATACTCTTCCTTTTTCATCCATTCAATACTTTGTCAACCTTTCTTCATGCTTTCAGCATAATCAGTATTACCATCATCTCAATATTCAGACCTTGCAGAAGTAGAGACATCATCTTTTGAATGAATAGGAAGTCCAAAGTAATTCAGAGAGCAAAGGTGGCTAAGTCAAATCATTACTCATTGCTGGGAGTTTGTAAGAAAAGAGTTTACAGCTGTGACCAAATTAGCGCCATATTCCCGGGAAAGCTTTTGGGCATAATAAAACTTACCGCCATGTTCCCGGGAAAACTATTTCTTACTTTTTTTCCTCTAATACTGCGTAAATAGCTGCTTTTCTTACCTGGAATATCAAGTTCCATATCCTCTTTGACATTGCTGCTGGTATGTTCGCTACCTACAGTGCTCTAGTAGCTCTCAAGTTGAAAACTAGTAGTTTCCTCAACCGATAATGAAATGACAGCTTTAGCGAGCAAGTCCAACTCTCTATTCTCAACAGTAGTACCTCTGCGGTAGCTATATAGCTCCTGTACCCCTTCCCTCTCGCGTTGCAGTCGAAAACGTCGTCGCAGACAAGATCCACCGCCTCAGTTGCAGACAAATTTATCGCCATTTTTCGAACTAACGTTAAGTTTATTTTTAGCCCGACTACCTTAGTTACGTAGTAGCTATTTCTATTCTAAAAATACATGCAATAGAACAACACATTAGCCGGGCTCTGGACGCTGCAGCTAAGCTTTAGCGTTTATCGTTTAGGGGGAAAATATTTTTTCCCGCATTACGTCATCCTTGAGCGCCTATAGGCGCTTGTGCCGGTGAGAGGGTTAAAGTCAATTACAGCAATCAAATTTCATATACTCTTAAAAGTATTAGCTACTCATGTATAACATGATGCACTCTCGGTGTATGATAGCCAACCTGAAAGGTGGCCGTAGCACCCCCCCTCCCACTTTTCATTATGCTGTCTCTGCCACTATCAGTTAAGTATTCATCAAGGCCGTAGGAAGTGGTATGGCTGGTTGGGTTTTGGCCCGACCACTTTTTCTGCGAGACCACACCCCAACCTCACCCGCATACTGCTTACACTACTCAGAGGTCCATTACCACGTGCTGTTCGACACCAGCCACGCAACTTAGATTTTCCTTAACCAAAGTTTTGGGAAGGATAAGCCTGTATTAAGGAGGGAGTTCCTCTGGTTTTCTAAATGGCCTTTCCTCCATTCAAAGGTGTAGTGCTCTGCCAGACCTCTGCCTCCTTGGATACAATAGAAGAAAATAGCTAATAGCATCTCGTACGGGCTCTCAAGAAAGGCCAAACTATCTTATGTTCATAAGGACCATTCGTATAAATTTTAAACTTTAGTGTTTTTGTATTTTATTGTATTTCTAAAATTACGATTTTGAACTTTATTGAGACCACACCCATTTCCTGGCCAGACCACTTGAAATTTGCTTCCTACAGCCTTGTTCATTCAGTATTCAATGAACTTAGCTATAGAGACTAAATTAGTGTCATCAATATAGATAGCTATCTACATCAAAATTTTTAATTATGTGTAAAAATGATTGAAGAAAACAAAGGCTTTCGGTGCAAAATTAGAACCCCTAATTCAAAGTGCTGGCTATGGGTTATATGTGCCACAAAAAAACATTAAAACTCACCTTTTATAACTTTCCTTGCTAAAACATGCATGGCGCAGCTGAGCCCCCTCCCGTCATCGCGTCATAGAGTATAGTCTCGCGTAGCCAGACCCTTTACCAACCGTAACCGCTACGCGGGGAAGGAAAGGGTCTGGGAACATACAATACAACGACTTGTTCAGCAGCACCCCAAAAAGGGTGCTTAATTATCACATTCCAGCAAGCTTGCGGTATACTGTGTGACGTCAACATCACATCTGGGAGGGTGAGAACTGACTTCGTCAAACTGGTGAAATTGTTTTCGTAGGCTCTTTATAAGCACTCCTGGCAAGCAATAAACGTACCAGCATGAATAGGAGAGCTGCTACCCGGCCGTGGCCGTGACGTCATTGGCTACCGCAAGCATTGGAATGTGATAATTGGAGCACCCTTTTTGGGGTGCTGCTGAACAAGTCGTTGTATTGTATGTTCCCAGACCCTTTCCTTCCCCGCGTAGCGGTTAGGGTTGGTAAAGGGTCTGGCTACGCGAGACTACATAGAGTATACGTCCACAAGTCACAGCAGTAGAGAGAGACGTCCGCCGCGTATTTTTTCCCCGCCCACACAATATCCAAAGCTAAAAACTGAGGAATGAATATGAGCATGCGTGCAGAGTGGGCGGAGTAAGTTTGTTTAAATTACTGCGCGCCGCTCCAGACTATTAATTCGTAGCTCGAGCGTGGGGAGAGAAGTAGTGGGTTGTGATAGGGACATTCGACTGGTAAGTTGTGTTAGTGTGACTTCATAAAACATATTTTCCTATTGTATTGACTATCTGTAAGTTTGTTTAAATTACTGCGCGCCTCCAGACTATTCGTAGCTAGCGAGCTAGCGAGCGTGGGGAGAAGTAGTGGGGATTGTGTAATACATAGTTAGTGGGTAAAGGGGTGAACCATGTCTTTTTACCTATTACATGTCTCTTTACCTATTACATGTACCTTTACCTATTACATGTACCTTTACCTATTACATGTCCCTTTACCTATTACATGTCCCTTTACCTATTACATGTCCCTTTACCTATTACATGTCCCTTTACCTATTACATGACCCTTTACCTATTACATGACCCTTTACCTATTACTTTTTTACCTAATACTTTTGGTAGAACCATGTCGTACCTAATACATAGTTAGTGGGTAAAGGGTAGAACCATGTCCCTTTACCTAATACTTTTTAACCTAATACTTTTGGTAGAACCATGTCCCTTTACCTTTTATACTTTGGTAGAACTTAGTCTGGTCAAATGCAATAGTATGACCTGTTCTGACTCATCATACACATTAGTGCGTGAAATGTCAATTTTACCACAAAATGCGCACAATTCTGCAGCACGCATTTCATTTTTTTAGCTTGTTAATTAAAGTGTGGATTTCAAGTGTGGATGCAGAAGGTGCAATGAGGGAGAGCATGCAGTTACTTGGTGTCACTGAAAGAAAAGATGAAAGAAGCTATATGCGGAAGTCACTCTGATCTAACAGCTTGAGTTGTTGCTCCAGCTCAGATATGTTGTGAAGCTTAATAACGTCACAGCTTCTTTTCTAGCTAATACCATATAATTTCTTCCTCCGCTTCTTCGCCTGAACAGTAGATAGATCACTCCTGCATATGCAGCAAGTCGCCATTGCTAGCCCGTCTGGATACTGCAGCAGAGATCCGATTTTTACACGCATTTTATTAGGATAGCGCGGTTAGCTAATGGCCATTGCGGTTTCCCCCACTTAACGTGGGGAACCAGAACAGGTCATACTATTGCATTTGACCAGACCCTTTCCCCGCTATGCAGTAGGTAAAGGGTCTGGCTATGCCAGACAGGTAGAACTATGTACATTTACCTAATACATTTCTATTTAATACTTTGGTAGAACCATGTCCCTTAACCTAATTCTTTTTTATTTAATACTTTGGTAGAACCATGCCCCTTTACCCTAGTAGGAGTCAGCTGGTGAAAGAGTAAATTTGAAGAAACTAAAGCGTTTTTATCATGGTTATAATATGTATACTAACATCTCCCCAACTACTTGTTTTTTATGTAAGCAATTTGTAAGCCCAATATTTCGTGTGGGTGTTTCTGTTTTGTTTTATTTTTCACTATTGCACAAAATTTCTATTGGGTAAAGGATATCAGTTAGTAGTTGGTAGTTGGTAGTAATCGGGTAAAGGGTTTAGCTGGCTAGATTTTTTGGCCCATTTCTTTGCTAATGGAGTTTGCCTTGTGATGAATAATAGTTGTGTACTTATACATCATGGTGATTGTAACTACAATAATTACTTAACACAGTATCAGTACAATTATTTCGAAAGGCCTGATCAGACAATTACATCTCAATCAGTTACAAATTGACACTATAAAATGTTACGTAAATTTAGCTAGAAATGGAGGTATTGATTCTTATGTGATGATTTATAATCTGAATATTTCTTTTTTCATGCAGGTGTACTTAGTAACCTAAAACAAGTCCCTGTAGAACTGTGGCTATCTGGAGTATTCACAGATGTGAGATGTTTGAGTAAGTGATTACCTAGGGGGTGGTCAGTTAAGTACTAAGTTGCATGAGCTATGCACATCTGAAGTTTTGTGTGTTTGTAGATTAACTTTGCCCTGCGTTTAGCTCCTCTTAAATTCACTTTATTCTAGTCTGAATACCTTGTCGTGTCATGCCCTTGGTCTTTCATTGGGTTCCTCCTTATGTACATGGCTTGAGTCATGCAAAGCCATTTCTAGCATTTCTTTTTATGCGTAAGGTAGATGTTGAGTCTTTAACATGACGCTGTCCCACCCATATAGTAGAACCTCATTTTTCCGACTGTGAAAACATTTGGGAAAATATCTGAATTTTAAATAGGAAACCTATCTGATTGAGAGCACTGACATTTAAATGATGTTGAAAATTTTTACCAGACAATACCTGTATGACAGAGATAGTGATGGGAAGGTGGCAGAAGGGAGTAGCCCTCTTATCAATTTAAGTGCATACTAAGGTGATATTTATGAATCCTCACTTTATTGCCAATGTTTGTCAAGGCAACATAACGATTAACTAGGACCTGTATATAGTTTGGTTTGGTAAATGGTCGTCATGCTAAAGTAGTAATGCCTCTTTAGAATACTTTGGCAAACAGTGCAGGCTCTTTCATTGAAGTGAAGCCAGTGGGGAAAAACTAAACATCATAGTTCAGAAAGCTAAAATGTGGTATTTTAAGAATTTCAAGGATCCACTATACAGCATAGTCTGGCTTTGCCGACCCTTACCTTCTTTTAATATGGTGCGGGGGAGGAGGAATGGGTCTGGGGACTTTAGTACTAATGATCAGTCCAGAGCGCCAGATTCTGGCGCTAACCACCCATTAAAATTATTCACCGCAATGCTTGTATACTTCACCTCAAAGAGATTGATACCTTCAAACCAGAGCGAGGTCGTTTGATAAAAAGTAAGGCAATCTTTTTCACTACCATGCAATACAAGCGCCTTCTGAGACTGACATAGCATATAAATTGCAAAGTGAGGGACCTCTCTTGGATAATAGACTGCAGGACTACCCGAGTGTCCATAATTAGGCTTAATTAGCGCATGCACAAAAATTTATTTTGAACTGGTCATTGGCACTAGAGTCCCCAGACCCTTTCCTCCAACCCGCACAATATTAAAAGGAGATAAGGGTTAGCAATGTCAGGCTATATGCAACGGTCATTGAATGTCTTTAGGCAAAGGGTTTTCATATTAAAATATCTTTTTTATAACTAAAAAGTACTTATATATATGTAGGCCACATAGGAGTTGTATTAATATACAGAGGTCTCCACTAGTTTCATGATGGTACACAATGTTTCATAGAGCAGTCAGGTGTGTAGAGTGCAACCTAGTCTACAAGTTATCGAGGAAATGTGTATACCATGGCATATCTGCCTTTACTTGGTAAAGGGTCTAAGTAGAATATTATAATTAGTTGTGTGTGTGTGAGGAGTCGTAACCAACTAAAGTAAAAATAAACATAGAATGAGGATTTATTCAGTGATTGTGTAAATGCTTGGCTGTTCAACTTCGAGTATTTTTTTAAAATTATAACTAGAGTGAGTGTTTGATAATGGAGTCAATTCAAACAAATACATTTGGTGATTTTTCAGCATATTATATGATCAGTCTGAAATTGAATATTTATAAATATTTAATGTTATTATTTCCATTTAGGCGAGAGTGTGGAGACCTTCAGTGCACCAATTTTCTCAAAATGTCCAGAAATTTGAAGAAATGACTGAAGGTTATTTCTGTGAACAATACAAGCAAACTATAGTGAAGTCATGAACATGATTATCATTTATTTTACTCATTCATTGTTTTTATTGAATGTACTGTTATAAAAGAAAGTATAACAAAAAATATGAGAACTGTAGGGGCGTACTAATAACACTGAAAAAGGTGCCCACTAAACATTACTAAGGGTGTACTAAAGCACCACTAAAGGTGTTCTGGATCACATGCTAGAGGTGCATGCATAACACTGTCTAGAGTGTCACACAAACACCTACAGAGGTGTTTTAAGGGTGTTTCATTACACCCTACTAGGGGGGTTAAGGGAGCACCATGTGAGGAGTTGTAGAGGAGGCGCCGTTCTAACACCCCATAAGGTGCCCATTAAGCACCCCATTTTTTACTGTGTATGAGTACTTGTTTATATGCAAAGCAAAACTCACCAGATATGATTTGTCAATTCATAAATACACAGCTAGTAGAGAATGTTAGAAAACTCACTAATGCTGAGCTGTCACTCAAGACGTATCTCATTAAATGCACAAGAAATAATTTAAATTAGTTAGAATTTAAATACTATTAAATTTGCCAATTGGTGTAAACACAATATAAGACGAACTAAAACTATTTTCAGTTATAGCAAACACACGTAAGTAGAAAACACACGTAAGTAGAAAACAATTTTATGTGCTGTATGATAGTTGCACAATTTCCACCATGCTACGTCAACAAACACGGTGTATAATAATATTCAATATAGTTGCCAAGACTTTGCACTACACAAATATTGCAGTTTCAGTTTACATATGATTGGTTTATTTAGATTCTTGACCTTTTGTTGACATGGCTGTAGTAATAAGACATCATGTTTGTTGACGTAGCACTGGTAGAAATTGTGCGTAATACTGCACGTAAAATTGTTTGCTACTTTCGTGTTTTGCTAACTGAAAATAGTTTTAGTTCATACTATAATGTGTTTACACCAATTGGAAAATTTAATAGTAATTAAATTCTAACTATTTTAGATTAGCTATTTCTTGTGAATTTCATGAAATACGTCTTGACAGATCATATTATTTAATTCTATAATTGAGTATAATTTTCACTGTGTAATTTCTGCAAGTAGTTATTGTTCGGATATCCTCTTATATAGCTAAGTATCTGGTAGTCTATACACTGCTTAATGTATAATAGAAATGGTCATAATTGTGCTATGAATTTACCTTACAAAAAAAGTAAGTTTGTAAGGGATCACTTTATTTTATAGTCTACACACAATCAGTATGATAACTTCTTCAATTTTGTCTCAATTTAATCATTGACTTATTACCAGCCATTGTGCTATTGGACTAAATGGGATTATGTAGCTAACAGGAAATAATTATTTTGAATACCTTGTAGAGGTAACCTAGCTCAATCATAACAATCATGATACTTATGTATTAATATGTATCAATATACATATCATTCACTTATATCATATCTTTGTTCTGGAAGTGTGGGAATTGTACATGTTACAACTGGTAGATAAATAAATAAAACAAGCTCTTGTACATAGTAAAGTATTAGTCTGCTGTTATTATTTTTACTGCTCAGAAACTGAAAATTAGGAGAAACACAAAGAAACAATGTGGCTAAAAATGTCAACAGCAGTGATTGTACACAGCTAATATTATAGCTATTACTTCAAATATGGTTCAGATTGATGTGTTTGGTAGAACTGGCATGATATTTCACATTGTGTCAGATAATGATACGCAGTTCTGGGGTAAATTCATGAAAGAAACTCGATATTTTATTGCAAATAGATCTTGTGCATACTACCACATATAATCCTCAAAGCAATGTGTTTGTAGAGAGAATGAATTCCACTTTACTTGGTGTCTGGGCTTCCCCAGACAAATGATTGAAATTATACTGCTGGTATAGGGTGGCCACTGGATTATTGAACATTAATCATCTTCATTGTTTTTCTTACACATATCAACCACACTCACTCACTCATAAATTGGAATTCATCTCATGTGTACAATAAGATGTAAAATTGTGGTTATTTTAATGCAGTCCTCTAGTCTTAGCATTGTGGGGTTGTCTTCCGAACTTAGTTCGATTTTGTTTTAGAGGCATTTGGGTCTGTTTAAAACTTCTTGCAAGTGACGTTGAGCCAATTCACATATATCATTTTTGCTGCTTTGTGGGAGCAACTGTGACTCGGGGTTCTCACGGGGAGCTACCATTAGCACAAGATTCCTTTATTAGTTGACAGAAGGGTGATCCTTAGAGGTTCACGTATCTGTCAGTGTAGCACACTCCCAATTCTAGCATTCATTGGGTTGCGGCTATTGTCAGTAGGAATCATTAGAACAGCTGTTGCTACAGGTCTTCATTGGGTTGATCTGATTTTATTAGCCATGTTCGGCTTACGGCAAATGTCATGCAAATCTACAGGTTTCAGTCTTTATGAATTAGTTTGGGGTATTAAAATGAGAACTCCACTTAATATTGTGCATTGTGGATGAGTTCTGAACTTTTAAATACTAGTGAACTGGCAAAAAAAAGTTAGCAGAAAAAATTGAAGTATTCAGGAATTAGGCAGCAGATATTAGTGCTATTGTGAGTGTCAAGAGAAGAGAGGACTATAATAAAGTGAACAGTGATAGGAATTAAAATGTTGGTGGTATGGTTTGGATCAGGATCCCTTGCAAAAATACTAAGTTTGAAGATGTTTGGAAGGGCCTTTGAGAAGGAGTTAAGTACAGTAAATTTTAGAGTGAGTAATGTGGACCACAGGAAAACTTAAACTATTCACAATAATTCAGCTGACGATAGAGTCACTAGTATTACTCAAGCACTGTTGCCAACTGTTGACTGCTGCCAAATGTGGATATGATGAAAAGAACTTGATGGTACCTTTTTATCATATCCAACTTTGGCAGCAGTCAAATCATGAGATCACTCAGCTAGTATCCTAGCTGAGTGATCTCATGATTTAACTGCTTTTGTGAACTCCTGGGATAATTTTTCAATTTAAAGTTCTCCCATTAAGTTTGAAAAGTGCTTTAGCAAAATTTCAGAAGATTATGGCAAAAGTGTTGAAGGATTGTGTTTATTTTTCTGTGGTTTATATTGATTATAATTTAATTTTTTTCTGATTCCATGAGTGACCATTTGATTTACATTAAAAGTACTAGAGGCTATACAAAGGTCTGGTTAAAGGCTGAGGAGGGATAAGTGTGTATGGACTAAGAGGTATGTAAGTTTCTTGGTCATTTTGTGGGCAATAGTGTTCTGGCTGTTCGTAAACATCATGTGAAATTTTTGTTCTTCCGATTTCCAAGAAATACTTGAGAGCTTTTCTGGGCTCTATAGGATATTATAGAAACTTTATTCCTAACTTCTTCTACCTCTGCCAAGACACCCAGTAAAGTTCATTGGCCCTATGACACCCTGTTCATGTTCCAATGATACACACTAAGCTAACGGATGTAATCACAAAAACAATATGCTATAATGCATTCTCACACAAAAGAAAGTTAACTTTTAGACTGTGGTTAAACAAACAAGTATAATATACATATGTATTTTGACAGTGGCAATTATTATGAGTCAGTTGGCTTCGTGTGCCAGTGGCAAGAGTGTAATTATTGCTAATCACACAATTGATATTCTCGTGATAATAAATAAATAATAAATATTTATAGTGTGTACAACGCATAATGAAAGCTCATGAGACATAACAACCCAACAAAATATCACATCAGAGAAGAAATGTACAAATAACTTATCAAAACAACTTTTTGTTTACTTTCATAATGCCTTTCACTAAGCCAAAACTGATATTAACTACATGTCCCCACACTGTAGGAAATGTAAGTTTCCTACTACTTATATCCATCATTGTAAATCTCACTAATGTAAATAGCGCTCAAATAGAAGTAATTATAATAATCACTGGATTGTATCGCCATAGTTACTGCACTGATACAATTCTGTCATTCCGATTTATTTTGTTGTTGTTGTTGTTTTTATTTCTTATGTAGCTATAGCTATTTACCAGGAATTAATTTCATGATTATTTATCATCATGGAATTTGTTTTCTTTTCTTTACGTTGCTTAATTAAGGTAGATGATAAAATATTTTGTTATTTTAAAATATTTAATTTTATTACGTACATGGATACATAAAGAAATGAAATGTTTATTAAAACAGTAATTGTGCTTAGTAGTCTCTTACAAAAACACTCCTCTGATACTTAATTATTATTCTATTTTGTATGCATTAAGTAACATGTCAGTATTCATCTACACTCACTTCGAGAAATAGAATTCCCAGGAGTATAACCCCAATTGTTATATGATTTGTGGTAAAGGGTTACACAATAAACTCAAGATATGACACATATTATCAATTCTCCTTTCAATGACACTGTCACTGTGACAAAGGATCAGAATAGAGAAGTATTGCACTCTCAAATATTACAATGAAATAACTCTTACTAATAGGGAAAATATATACTTGTATTGTTATAGCCAATGTCACTAATCATTGAGATACACTGTTCCTACTTTTGCCATTATAGACTATATTTGTCATTACAAAAGAGACAGTGTTTTATATATTATAATGAAAAATAACTGCACGCATCATTATCAACAATGATACTAAACTACTTTGGATTACATTGACAAAATATCTGCTGTGTCAATAAGCTAAATGATAAAACTAGTTATAGGATTAACATTTCTTTTTATATCTCACTGCCATAGATCAATATGACCCAGTTGCTATGTTGCCATTTGCCTAATTAAAACTTCCTAAATTATCAGATGCTGTGGAACTGTAAACTTAAATCTATTAGTCTAAATATTTTACTGATCAATTACATCATCAGGAATAGTATTGGTGGACTTTATGACTGTTATCTGGAATACTTGTTTCTCTTATGGCATGGTCAGTGTATTGCGGTTTATCATGCATCAGTCAAGTATATGTTATGCCCCACCCCTTCATTCACTATTGTTGTATCACTCTCGTAGACTGACGTGTATATTGGAGGGAGCGTTATCTTACTTGTAGCTGTCTATCGTAGTCTTATACTTACTGTCTAGAGCTGAGACCAGTTCCAATAAGGTGTTACATACAATATTGTTATTTTGTATCATTAAACATGAGAAATCGAAAGAACAACGGCATAATCTCACTAAATCTTGAATACCTGAGTTTTGGTTTCAGATAAGTATGTACAAATATATTATTATATATTATGTTATTGTTATCAATATTCTTTAACTTTATAGTTGAAAATGAAAGTGGGTTTATAGTGTAATATCATTAAGAGTCATGATTCATATTATTGACTCACTCATTTCTGACAAAACTGATAAATAATTACAAATGCTTTAAACAGTGAAATGAGAATAAAATAAGTGGTTAAAGTGTATATAAGTATTCTTGCAATTTATAAACAATGAAATGGAATATGATACTTTAACTTGAAAAAACTTTCAGTGCACAGTTATGCTAAGTTTTACAAGTTTTGTATACATGGTAACTTCCCGAAGATTTACTTGTAGTGTAGTGTTTACTCCTCATACATAAATGAATCAGCATACTTTACAATAAAACAGAAAACAGAATTAATGATAAATAAATTATACATAAGTTCTGTGCAAAAGAGAGGTAAAACAGAAATGAAACACCATGGTGTTTGAAATTTGCTAGCATGTATATCAAAGTTAGTTAGTATAAAAAAGCCAAACTATGTATGCTTGTTTTCCCTACTCTGAAACGATTCTGTATAACTAATTTTTCTGGTAAACATACTTGAACACACAATCATTGTAGAGTAGTTGATGAATTCTAACAGACCATTTAGAAACTGCTCACCTAGCTTATCAGCTACCTCTTGTAACTCTCTGCATTTTCTTATACAACTTCATGCAGTACTCTCACTCAACATCATAAGTTACTGCCAAAAAAAGACTTGGCAAATATTATTGTTAATTAGTTTGTGTTTATTAGAACAGAAATCCTGAAAAAGGACCCCTCAATTTACATAAGAATCCAAAATTTAATCATTATTAATTAAACTAAGAATAATAATAATAATAAATACATTGTGATGATTCTGTTCACACGCTATAAACTTACTGTAAAAATTGCAAAAATTAATAATATATTAACATAAAAAAGCAAGTGAGAAACTTATATAAAAGATCAACCATAGTTCTATTGGACACTTTCATTAAGTGGAACAGGACCAGATTGGGATACAGTGGAATGATCTCTTTTCTTCACAATGTCATATGGCAGATTAGTCTCACAGGTGAAGTCATCAGTTGGTGGAGTAGAAATGACATTAACTACACCATTATGATGCATTGTTGTCATATTGAAGAGAAACCTAAATACAAGAGATATGAGAATATAATGTGAAAGCACACCACGAATTATTTTTATTATAATTCTCCCATAATTTTATATGTAGGTTAATTATTTTTCAGTTCATTTATTATACATTAGCTATAGATATTATTACGAATAAGGCAGAAAATTAATTAGCTGAATATCAGCTCATTAAATTTCACTTTTTTAATGAAACGACATTGAGGTGATTATAATATACTTTCTTTTTTATTTAAGTACAATGTAATTTGAAGTAATTTCTCTCAAAGCATAAATTGGAGTTATTTTATGATTATTTCTAAGGCTAATATTAAAGTTAGATAGTATCAATCAACCTTTCACTACATACAAACTAGGTATTTTAGTTACCAAATACAATAAAATGTTTCATTAATGTAGCCAATGCTTGTATAATATTACTGATAACATAGAATACTATAAGAACATATTATGCTAAAATTGAATTTTATTGAACCATGTAGCTATAATTTATTTTTACACAACTTGTATAATAATTTTTGATATTATACAACTATAAGGCAAAGTTTTTAGCTCAGTATTTGAATTTGGAACTTGGGCTTATTTTGTTATTGTTCCACTATAAAACTTGCAGTCAATTACTATAAAACATCTTTTTTAATTCAAATTTTATTTTTATGCTCACTTCTATTACTTTTTGTCAAATTTTTTCGATCTTAACTACATTACATTGCTACATTGCTACCACATTATTTTAAACCACTAGACCAGTTCCATATTGAAAGTCATTGCTTGGAACAACTTATGATTAACTTAACTTCTCCAGTTCTAAATAACTGCTTTATAATTAATAAATGTTTGCAGTAAAATTATATTATTTAATAATAGTTTTAGTTCTAATTTCAAAAGAGTGCTGATTGCTTAAGAATGGTATAAAACCTCATTGCACAGTAACGGAGCTTGTAATAGAAAACAAAACAACAATACAGTTTCAAATGCTAAATTACTGGCAATACTTACTCCATCAAGCTCCGAATAATTTGCATCTGCCAGTTCGGTTTGTGGTTTCTTGTGATTTGCGTCATTCAAACGAGCATACATTCCATCAATTCCAGTTTCCACTGTCATGTCCGTCTTCTCAAAAGTACAAACTTGGTTTCCGGAATTGAGGGCCACTTGAGGATTACTACTGCCCTAAGCATTACACCACCATTAGCCAACATAGCAAATATTACAATTCTAATTCAATTGTATTGCAAACGTCATTTTTTAAACCTGATCATGTTTAATACATTTTGAATTAAATAGACTAATGACAAATATAACATTTCTTTATTTTCTACTGTCTGCTTTTTGAAACCAGTTGTATTAAAATTTCACTATCATTTCTTTCTCACTTGTACATCTACTGCTATTGTTAACTTACATTAATTTCTACCCTTTGTCCTCTGTTTACTCGAGATCTTTGAAATGAAACACAATAATCATATTTTTTTGACATTAAAATTAACTCAACTAACCTCTGAAACTTTTGTAATGTACAATGTCCACCACAACAGTCTATAATATGCAACATATATAAATATTTACTGTATATATGAATTGACTTACTATGGTGACAAAGGCAGCAGATTAGTACGACAGTGATTATTGAAACTCCAATGGCCAGAACGAGTGCTACAACACTTGCAACTATTGCTATTACTACACTGCCAGAATCTGTTGTAGTAATTATTATATAGTCATTAGGGTCTGCTGTAAACAAATTGAAAATTTGCTATTATTATCATATTACGGAGAATTTATCTCTAACCTGCTGTACTAGAGCATAAGGATATTGGATTGACTTCAAATTGGACTACAGAAGTTCTACTTTCTCCATTGACATCAGCAATTGTGGTTAGATTATATAGTGTTTTCAATTCAATATTCACAGAATCAGAGCTATTTCCTATTATGATATAATTACCATCAGTGGCTCGTGATAATGTATGTATACAGTTGTTATAGGAGCATCCAATCACATATTCACATGATAAATAATTATAGTTTTCTGCATTCATTGAAGGGCAAACATTGAGACCTATTGCACCTATATTTATAATCGAATGAATATTGACTTCTTCTGAACTCTATTTTATAACTTGCAAAGTAAATATGGTTCAGAGTATCCCAGTCCTAGACTGTTGTTAGATTTGATTGTTAAGGTATATACTAATTGTTCTTCTAAGCCAGTAATACTGACAGTGGACAATGGGCTAGCCATTGTCAGTGGCATAAATGTTCCGTCCATATGATTTCGAAGCATAGCAACATACATTGTTTGTTTATTGTGACACTCCTGCGGTATCTGTATAATATTGGATAATAACTTAGGCTAACTACACTAGGCTGTAATGTCAGATTTAATGAGTAGGAGTCCCCCGCTCTAAATAATGAATATTCAATATCATTTGTAGAAGGTATGTAAGGTAGAGTCTTGTTTACACATGAAAGTGGACTTTGTCCTACTATATTAGTAGCTGTGATACACATGGTAAAGGGATCACATGACCTCACTCCTTCCAGTGTGAAGTTATAGGAGTCAGTATCAGTCACATACTCAGTGATGTCTTTCAATTGACTTGGACTCAAGAATGTGAGAGTAATAGTGAAATTAACAGATACTGTAGGAATGATTCTATAATCCCATGAAGTCATCAATGAATAATCATTCAGAAATAAATCCCCTATATTTGGAGGATCTGGGATGCCTATTCAAAATATGCAAATAAAAATCAATTTGTTAAAATAATAAAAAAGTATGAAAATATTTGGGCTTATTTTAAGGAACACTCTAGCATGGCTAACTTCCTGTTACTTTTCTATATCTATTAGTGTGATTATGTATCAGTTTTGCGTATTAACATTTGTCTATTTTTGTAAATCACTTGGTTCAATATGGCTATTTTGAATGGAATAAAATGATGTATTTATGTCATTGTTTTAGCACCATTGATGTTTGTAAATTAACATGGAGAATATGGCAGTGTAGTGTTTCAGTGCCACTGTAAAACATAATCTATGTTTATGTATGTATAACCAAAATAATTGTCAAGGCATTGTATATAATAATATCAGGTACAATCCATGTTCACTGTAATACTATATCACAATTGGAGAGCTGTTTTTGTTGATTATGTTTACAGTATTTCTAATAATTTCTAAATTCATGCTGACCAAAACTAACAAAATCAAAGCTGTCACTTGTCCATATCAAAGTACTTGCAGGTTTCATTGACAGAGACTCCTACCCTAACAGTCTATAATCAGTATTTAAGTTCAAAATTTTCAGTAATTTTTCAGCATCTTCTGTATGTTTATGTAATAGCTACAAAAAAATATAGAAGCACATGCACACCCAAACAAAACTGTTTACTAATTAGAATAACTGTCACAACTGTTTAAGAATTACAATAGCTTAAATGTTGTTTACAGGTATAAAACTCAGCTTTTTCCGTGAGCTTGTACCAAAAACAGATTGTTCACAGCAAATATCCGGAGCGCTAAGAAGGAGTTCTATAGTGCTGAAGCTGGTCTAGGCTGCAAGCTAGATCTGAATTCAGTTTTCACCCTCCTTACTAAACTAAACACTCTTTTACTGTTGGTATTATTGGACAGAACAGAAAGAACATGCATAGCCAATGTAGCTAAATTGGTGTGTCTATGGTCAGCTGTAGGATACTTCATACACTTGACATCAAGCCAAAATTTCGTAGCATAACTTTCTGATGCCTTCACTTCTGTATCTACTGCAAAGTTTCGATACTCCAAAGTAACAGCAGACTTGTCAAAAAGAATCACACGAAAAATATTTTTGTATTTTTTCATAGGCACTAAGGGAATTTTTGGCATAGGGTAGGGCCAAGAAACTTAAGCAAGTGAAACATGTCTGACTTGATCAAATCAAAAGTATTTAGTAATTTTGAAAATTCTTGATAAAGACTCCTAACACTGTTATAAAATTTGTTAATGCACTCTCCTTCATTTTTTTTACTAGATGCAATAACAAGGCTGAAGTGTCATCTTCAAGCAATAGCTCTTCATCAGGAAAAAGAAAAGAAGAGTTTAAGTAATCCAACTCAGTCAAATCAGTGGCATGGTCTCTGAAAGCTTGTGGCTACACAAAATAAACCAAAAACATTTTGTGCAAATACTCACTAGGTGCATGAAGCTTACAAATCGTAAATACATAGCTTTTATAAGTGTATTTACTATTTGTGGTGAATGACCTGCAAACATTTTTCCTTTACTGTGAAATACAAGTTAACATGTGAAAAATTTGAAGAATTATTCAGATTTTATAGCGAGTCAGAATGCACCTGGAACGACATTGGTTCATTTGATGAGGTTTCTCTTTTGAATAGTGTTCCAGGGAAATAGGCTACAGAAATAGAACACCAAAGACTAATAAAGGATTCAACACTAGAAGAGGGAACAATTTTAATGGCACAAGAAGCTGTCAGGCTACTTAAATTTTGTCTAAATGCAACATAATTTGTCATTATGATGGAGAAGTACTTAGGAACAGCAATGGGTCACCTTTTTCTGTAACTGTAACTAATCTATCTAGTAGTGGAGGATATCAAGGAGAGGGCACTACTAGTTTTCATTCACCTCCCCGTTTTTGTACGAGATATGTTTATGATGATACATTCACTTCATTTCCTGAAAATTTTGTCCTTTCAACAAAATAGAGACAAATACTTGTACTTTGACTCCCACAACTCCAATCACATAAGACTGCAGTTTCCAGGACATAATCAGAGCAAATAACATTTGCACCAATCATCAAGAGCATGAAAAAGAATAATACCACATAAAGCTTGCCCTCAAATCAAATGGATATCCATCTAGTGTTGTCTCAAATAATTCTTTAGTTCTACCGAATACACAGATTTGTGACTAATCTTGTACAAAAGTGATTTCAAAGCCACAGTTGTTCAACCATGTATACACGATATTTCTGAATAAATCAGAAGAATACTTCTATCACTCAGTATCAGAACCTCGTTCAAACCACACAGAACACTGAGAACACTCCCATGTCCATGGAAAGGATTGAACACCTACCTCATATAAGTAAGGCATTGTAGATAAAACACATTGTGGTACATGTCAACAAGCATATATAGAGAAAACAAGTTGTACACTCCATCTTAGAAATAAAGAGCACAAGAGATCACTTATTTCAGACAGCACCTATTCACTTCAGCAGACACAGAACGTGCCATCAAGAAAAATCGCGTCATACACTTACTGGGACACTGCTGAAGAAATAGACTCATATAGCAATCAATACCACAGATGCTATTAAGAGTCTTGGCACATCAGAAATAAGTAGAGTTCTTCTATGAATAGGAATGAAGGGCTACTAAAAACAGTGTATAACTATCTCATCCTTAGAAAATATAACTCTGTATCCTAAGGATCAGTTTATCATAAAGCTACTTTGCATGTGATGTTTGATGCGTGTTGGTTTATTTTAGTCACACTCAGGCTCATAGTAATTTCAATCATTTTTATTCTGAATAGGGCCACTGAATAGTGTGCCGAAATGTCTATATTATAAGAATTATGGTTAGTGAAATAAAAAATAAAGATTTGGTCATTGGTTTGAATTTGATAAATTCTGATAATGCCTTGGTCCACTTTGCTCACTTGGCAATCTTACCAATTGTCTACAAATTTAATAATGATGGCAATTTGCTAAGTGAAGATTATTATCTGAAGATTAGTTACTAATTGCAAATTACTTGGCTTTCTTCTTGCTGTAAGCTTACAACATCATATTTATAGGTACCCTTAAATAACTCAGCCAAAAATTGATGGATCTTTATTAGTGTGGTAATGCTTTTTATGATCTATTATGAGCAAACAGGTACATATTATTAATTGTAGAGCATTTTATATTTTTTTATTTACTGTAAGAGTAAATAAAAATGCTTACAGCTATTTTTATATATATTGCTATTACATTAAAGTTGACATCTGACCTTGTGTAAGTTGTTTAAATGTCACAGTGTTGGCGAAGGTATGACATTTTGGTGTATTTCATTGAGCATATGGTACTATAGACATTCAGTAAATGTAGCCAGAGACACCATATAACATGCTTGTGGAATTATAATAATGGTATATAAAAATGCTTAGCTACTATTATGATATGTTATTGTATATCACATAACAGCTTATTTATATTTCAATAGTATACCTAGTATAAGAACTTACCATATATAGTCACATTTAGAAATTTGTTTTTTTCTTCACGAAAGTGAGTAATACCAACACATTCTATTGTTATAAAATCAATAACTATTTCTGAAGTATTTAGTAAGAGAACAGAAGTAGTCTTAGTAAAATCCGTAACAATTATCCCATCAGTTACTATGCCAACTACATATTTATCAAACGGCTGCTCAAATCCTGTTATTGTCCATCTCGATAGAATCAATCCATTGGTAACATTACAGAATATCCTTGACTCAGTATTCATAGGAAGGACTAAATATTCCTTTGGAAATATGGCAACTTTAGTCATCAAAACATGTCATTAAAACAAAAAAAACATAATTACTATTATTAAACTTCATAATTATTACAATAGTGAAAGTTAATAACTCAAGTATTTTGTGAATAGCTACCCACTAACTGAATAGTGTGCCAAAATGTCTATATAACAATTGCTTTATTGAATTAATATCATTCCTATAATGAGTTCATGATAGTTATTTGTATCACAATTTTAAAATAAATTTTGGTTTATTTGAACTTGAAACTGCAGAATTAAAGTAAAGAGGTATCAAAAGTTTCTCAATAGATTGTAATTAAAAACAAATAGATTCTTTTAATTTAACTTTATATACAAATTCTTAGTCAAATGTCCCTTTTTAGTTGAATTTGAAAATATTAACGAAATATTGATCTAGTTTTGCTTTAATCTCACCCTCTACACCACTATAACCATAAACCAAACTAATATGAAAACTACTATTATACCCCAAAAAGTTCTTAAAGAGTGTACTGCTCAATCCCTAATAACATATTTAATAAGATTTTCTAACCACTTTGTGGCAATGATGAAGTGTAAGAACTATAAATTTGATTATAAAAAATGTAACAAAGGGTTTGGGGCCCTGTTTCAATATTTACAATAATGTGATAAAAGCATCAAATGTGGTACACATGAAGAAAACCTCCTCACTAGCATAGCTGGATTAGGACACCTTTACTTTCACCTTTGGTTAACTTTAAGTGCTAATTAATATAATTGTTATCATGGATTTAGCATTTCTTTTACTTAAGGTATAAAATACATGGTATATTTTAAATAAAAGCAAATCTTATACACAGAAGCATAAAATTTGAATAACATTTATAACTTAAACAATTTTTTAGTTATCGTCATTTATGTGTTAACCATAATAATAATAATACATATTTTGGTCCTTTTGGTGACCACAAATGGTAATGGGTGAACAATAGTGGGACGTCAGCACAGCTATTTAATTATCAATTTGGTTACAAATGCTCCAAATTTTTGCAATCTAGCCAATAGTGTATATAAAGCGGACATGTAGCCAATTTGGTTCTTAAGGGAAATACTACTTTTGTTTAATATAGCAGCCTTGTAATCCATTTTCTTCATGTTCAAATTTCAATTTTGAGCACTGCAAAAAAAAAAGATTTAGAGGGTAGTCAGTAGTTGCCTTTCCTGAAATCTGATGTGGCCTGTTTTATATTTGGTGTCAAGCAAGAGGGGAAATTTAGAAAAATTGTTTCGGCATGAATCTCAAGCCTTCCTACCAGCTCTTCATGATGATTGCAGTTTTCACCAATCATTACAAGTCATGTTTTATGTAGCTTACAAGATGAAAATGAGACTCTGCTGGCAAACTGTGTTATATTTAGATAGAGCAGTCATTGTTCAAATGCTGAAGCTTACAGCTTAAAAAACATTAGATTATTACCCTGAGATTTCATCCTATATAATTATAGGGTATGGTCCTAGTAATGTGCTGTAGCCCTTCCCTTTTACTCCCTTTAATAATAATTTTTAGGCCAGAAAAATTAATTTGCTTCAAAAGCAGATATAAAACAGGTCTAAAAAATTTGCAGTAACATGTGATGAGAGCTATTATCAAGAGAGGTGATATTTGGGGATTGGCACTACTACCTTTCCTAACAGTTGGGGGTGGAGAAAGACACACGGTCGTCTCTACATACCAGCCAATCTTGCCTGAAGCTGTACATGCTTGCTAAGAACTGTTATCTTGCAAGTACAAGAAGGACTGTGTATTATTTGGCCAATGTTGTTTCAAAGCAGTTCCATGAAATGATTATCTGCATTTAGTATGCAGTGTAACAGCCCAAATTATGTTGTGGAAAGGCTGCCATAAAAATGTGTATGGAACACAAAGAAAGCTAGTCTGACATGCTCATTGATACTAGTGAAGATGCATAATTTAGAAAGAAAATTGTAAATTGTGTATCTATAGTGGCCCCTACTATACAATTGACTACATTAATTTGCTTTTGTTTCAGTACAATAAAACTAATTACATTTTTTTCCAAGAAATAGTTTCCTCATTATGCTCATAATTACAGTAATCGTGCTAGCATATCGAAATAACTTAATACGCTCAGTGATTAGGTAGACCTAATCATGAAAAAAATGAAACAAATTCATGAGAAAAATTGAAAGTACACAGAAATTTTAGCTAGTGATAACAGTAGATTTATATAATTGTCAAATTCAACCATGAAAAAAAATTTGAACAAGCAACAACCACTAAATTCTGTCCAGATTTAATAAATGCTGAACTTTTTCTGCTTTAGTAAACTACAAACTGTGTTTACGAACTTCTTGTGACTCAACATATCATTAAATAGAGGCGTGTTCAAAAGATCCCAATTATTTTTTGAGTAAACATTACAGCATTATTTTTCAAAAATAAATTCCAACTTCTGATAGGGTTGTATCCTTCCCACTTGAATACCTTGAAATAAAATAGAGTAATGATAGTGATGGTGATGAGCAGGGGGGGATTTAGGGGGGAGGGGCCTCGACCTGGTGTTGTATCAGAACCTCTTTCTTACCTGTAATTGGAATTAAAATTATAATAGCAATCATTTTTTGTTCCTCGTTATTTTTCCTTGTACTCAAACAATAATTGCAATCTTTTGAACGCCCCTCTATTTATTGATATGCTGAGTCAGAATTTTTTCTTTGTATTTGGAATGCCCCTCTATTATTATTTATTGATATGCTGAGTCACAATTTTTTCTTTGTATTTGGAACGCCCCTCTATTTATTGATATGCTGAATCAGAATTTTTTCCTTTGTATTCCGTGGACATTCCCTCCAAACCACACCAGCCACTAAACTTCCGATTTCCAAAGCGTCGTTTTGGCATGAAGAAAGTGGTGGAAAGGAGTTTCCAGCCTAGTTGGTTCGAAAAATGGCCTTTTACACTATGATGAGAGTAAGGATGTGGTGTTTTGTCACACCTGCAACAGATTGCTAAAATAACAATTGCAACTCTGAATTCAATAAGGAATGATGAAGCTTTTGAACATTTTTGGAAGACTGTTAATGTTAAAGCAAACAAATTGGATATTGATGAGCCTAAACTTCCAAGATGTCGTAGAAGACCGAAAAGGCATAATGATGGCTATCACCCTGGTGATTTTCATGACACACCTGAAGCATGTTACAGACAGATCTACTTTGAAGCTTTAGATTTAATTATAAATTGTATAGAAGAAGGGTTTGATCAGCCTGGCTAAATATAATATCATATTGAGCTACCACTGGTGAAAGCATGTAAGAAAGATAGTTTGGAATCAGAACTAACAACTGTTTGTGAGACATACAATGATGACTTCAACAAAGATCTCCTAAAAACTCAGCTTAATAATACTGGGAGCAAATTACAAGGAAACCAGCAATGTTACAATATGGGATGTAAAAAAACACTTAAAGTCACTGTCACATGGCCAGCTGTCCCTCATTTCACAAGTCAAAAGGCTTTTGGTAATGCCAGCAATGAATGCATCCTCTGAATGATCTTTGAGTGGATTGGAACGAGTCAAGACTTATCTTCGATCAACTATGTCGCAGGAACGTCTCAATTATTTAATGATTCTGCACACATACAAGGAAAGCACTGATTTATTGGATATGAAAGTTATAGTGAATGAATTTATTTCTAATTCAGAACATCATAATAGTTTATTTGCAATTATTATATTAATAATGCTGTTCTATATCACTTATTGGTTATGTATTTAATTAATTACTCATCAATTCATAATCATTAGTTTAAATAATGCTATATCAAATGCAGTTGTTACACTTAGACCACACCAACTTCCATGGGGTGTGGCTCAGCAATATAGCCACACCTATTTCCTGACCTGAACAACTAAAAATTGCTTACTACGGCTCAGCAGGTATGTGTACTGGGATTCTTATAGTTGAAAATGTGGTGGAGGTAATCTTCAAACTCTGTCCATGAGCATTATTATGTGCATAATAGGATAATTCAAGTAGCATAATTACTACAATGATGAGCATTGCCAGCATAGGAGAGCATAATTTGCTAACCCCTACTATTCGTTCCTTTTCTTTATTCTAGACATAAACACTTCGTAAATTTGTTTTTAGTTCCAATATTTTTCTTTCATGATTTTAGCATTTCATTCTTTACAGTTTTGGACTGTCACATTATAGTGCTAATTAGTGTGCAGATGAATATTAGAATATAATCTTGTAGGAAATACATAGCCAACATTTTCTATAAGTGGCTATAGCTATTTCACCCCTTACTGAAAAGAGTACACCCCTTAACAAATCCTAGATCAGACCCTGAATACCTTCAGGAGGAAGTAAAGTACTGGATGTCATTCTAGGCCCCTCAACAATTGAACACAAGCTATTAGTTAAATTATCACATGAATTATATTAAAAACCAGGCCAAGCAATTAAATAATGAAAAACAAAACAAAAAAAAACAGTCTTGTAGCGGACTGCTCAGCCAACATATGTAAGCGATTAATTAATAAAACTGTTTTTCTAAGGTAATATGTAAATTTCCATCCTAGCTAAGGGAAACTGCTAGCTAGCTACATTAACACACAATGAAAATGAGCTGTAATAATACTAACCATGATACTACCTTCACCTATACTTACTTAAAGTGCCAAGTCTACTTTGTTTAGAAATACTACATTATTAATTGTACCAAAAGGAAGAATTGCAAAATTCCTGACTCAGCACATTAAGAATGGATGGAGTGCATTATTAAGAAAATGATCGGACCGCAGATAATAAGTCAGGGGAATGAAAAAGGGACTGACTCATCTTGTAGGGTGCTCTTTTTGAAAAATGGGCTCATGCTCAGGGGGTCCCGTATGGCTCTAGTCGAACCCAATTGAGAAATAATAATAGCAGAAATCAACTAATAACATACCTAATATTATAATTATGGCAGCAAATCTGTTGGCCTCTTTATATGTTAAACAATGGTTGCAAATTAAATACAAAAAAAATTAAGCCATTATAGTTGTTTCAATGCATTCAATTGTATGAAGACATAATGATGCAAGGGAAGAGATGCAAAATTTCTGTTAGTTTACCAGCACTGCTATTACCGCTTGAAGGGGTGGAGCTAGAGCTTTAAAACTCTGAAAATCCACTTTGTGCCCCCCAAGAACCCTAAATCAGTTTTAATACCAGCTGAAACTCCTCCAACTCAAATTTTATGTTGTCCCACATTTATTGCCTCATTTGAAGCATTTACTGCAGGAACTATAATATATATATACATATATACATGTATATATATATATATATATATATATATTATATACATTGCTAAATGGGAAAAAAATTCTTGCCACTAAGTGTTAGCAGACATAATTTATATTGCTATTATTTGATAATTAACTTTTTAAAAATTTCAATACAAATTTTAATATCCCTTATTCTAAGTATGAAATGTTTGAAAATGTCATAAAAACTATGAATTATTAATGTAAACACAAAATATAACCTCACTGTCACTGATATCAGTGGAGATGATGTGACTTCAATACAACAATTGGATGTTCACTTCTTCTCCTCATGCTAACAAGTCAGGATTAAAAAAAATTTTTGTGATTATGCTATTATTATTCTTATGAGCAATCTTTATTGTTAGGTACCGAAATGAGAACTGTCAGTTCAGCAACAATTTATTTTATAAACATATTGATTACATTTGTAACCATCGGAGTATTCATGTTTCTAGTACGGGAACAAAAATCACAATTTTTGTTAAAATGCAAATAATATTTGTTGAAGCATAAACTAAGCTTAGATATATATGACATTTAAATTTTTGCTTAGTTCTAGTATATTTACGATAATGAAAAAGAATGTGACTGCTTATTTACAAACATACAGCAAATAAATTAAATTTAATTAATTGGCACCTTCTAATTCTAATTCAGGCAGTGTTCTAGCACGAGTTTAAAATGTATCTTAGATTATAGCCAAAGCCAATTTCATTAGTCTCAAACTTCCCTTTTTGTTGATTCTCAGTTTTTAAGCAATGTGTAAATAATTTATTAGCTTCATCTAGCATCCTTCAGTTTGCAGTTGTGACAATTTGAACAAAAATATAATGTAGATATTCACAAGGAATACATTATTAATAATTAAATAACTTGCTGAAGACTCAATGTATACGTGAATAATTTTTCCAACAATCTATAATGTTATTACAATTATTTTTTTTAAGCTAAAAAAATCCAATGAAAACAATACGTTTTAGACACTGTATTAGAAACAGTACATCATAATCTTTGTTCCGATTAATGTATTTTTCAATATTTGGCCGATTTACAGTCACATTTGTGTCCAATAAAATAATTACCATGTAAACATCTACACTGTTGCTATTTTTAACCATTATAGTTATATACTTGACATTACACAAAAAGTTATAAAAATTAAAGCAATAATGTCAGCAATAATGCTGAAATACTGAATGATAAGAGATCAACAGTCTTGTATTTATGAGATTGCATTGATATTATGTGATAAATACCCACTTCTCTATTATTGTTATAAAAATAATGTAAGTTGATGATGGAAAATTAAAGTAAGTCTCTAGTAAGAAATCATTAATTGTCATGATAAATTGTTTTATTAACTGCACCGTTATGATGAATTAGAGATAGAAATAGAATAAAATTTTAATAACTGAGAAATGCAATGATATGTGGTTGAAAATATAAGTGTTATTGAAACCTTATCAAGAACAATGAAATAGAATGATACTTTAACCTAGCAACACAAACTATAAGAGCACTGTTGTGCAAAATTTACAAATTTTGTACACATGATAACTTCCCAAAGTCTTACTTCTTTAGTGTGATGTTTACTCCTCATATTGAAATGAACCTCAATATTATTATATTGAGTGACATGGACAGTCATGATTAATGATAGTTAAAGTTTAAGGGTACATTGTATATAGTGAAAATTTAATTGTAAATAAGTTGAGGTCACAAAATTCACCTTTCATGGCATATTAATTTTCATAGTTATTCCTTGACAGTTTGTTTTATACCTCTGAATTTTAATTTTTGAGAGTTGCATGATTGACCTTCAGATGTTAGACATGCAGGTGACTTCAATTTCATTATAGACTTAATGTAGTAATGAGAACCTAAAATCCCCAAAATTATACCAATATCAAGGCTAATAACACTGGGATTTATGACCCCAGAACTGCCCAAGAGCAATGAGTCACATATGTTTTAAGATTTTGTCCAATTGGTGTTTGAATTCTACCAACATGTTTAGCTACCTAAGTTGGTTTGTGTAAAAAAAACAACTACTGTATATGTGAGTTTTGCCTTCTCTAGAATGGTTTGTAGCTATGCACTGTTCACATCATGTTGAAAGTTTGTTTACTTCTTGATTAAAGAATGCTTGGTTGGTCAGTTAACAATAATTATAGACACAGAAGTATACTTATGCTTATGTAATACAACGTAGGAAAAACAAACCATTATAAACAATTTTTGCATTACTGTGGTATATTGTGTCTAATAGCGGTATCACCCTACTGGTATTTAATTAATGAGATCATGTATATTACATCCTGTATTGATACACTTTCTGTATCATTCCCTATCCAATGAGTTGTGTACAATTACAGGATTGATTCATATGTTTTACATATTATAATTGGTTTACACCAATAGTAAAATACTATTTACAGAGTATACTATCTACATTGTCTGTTGGTATTCAGTTCATCCAAGTAGATTATAAAAAACACTTCACTAAAATTTATATGGTAGCTAGTTGTAACTTCTGACAAAAGTAGCTATAATATTACAGTACAAATTTATCTATATAGAAAGTATTTTTTTGTAATGTATAAACAACTTCATGAGTTTTTCAAAACTGATCACTGGAGTATACTCATGTAAGGATGAGTATGTACACAAATTTTAATTGTATTTTTCCAAGCTCTGCTATAGGTAAGGGAGGGATTGCTATATGTTTGTTAAGTAAGTGTCACATACTTAGACATTATCATAAATATATAGGAAGACGGAAAAACTCAACAACATCAAACATATTAAAGCTTAATTTATGCTGCAACAAATTCACAACAGCTAAACTACTAATATAATAAATAGTGATTTTTGTTAGAGTACTACACATGTACCGTAAATACACTAAATATTAATGATAAATTAACACAAGAAATATAAGTGAATCATTGTCATGAAGATCAAACTTAGCTCTATTGCACACTTTCATAAAGTGGAACAGGACTAGACCGTGATACAGTGGAATGATATTTTTTCTTAACAATGTCATATGACAGATTAGTCTCACAGGTGAAGTCATTAGTTGGTGGAGTAGAAATGACATTTACTACACCATATGATACATTGTTGTCATACTGAAGAGAAATCTAAATATAACGTGAAAGCATATCACAAATTATTCATTATTATTTTCTCTCCTAATTTTATACACCAATTTAATAAATTTATAGTTCATTTATATTGTAATTTAGATATTTTTGACAATTAAATTATAAGTTACAATAACTGAATATAGGCTCATTAAAATTCACATATTTTTGGATTCCTATTTACTTTTATTTCTACTTCTATTTAACAATGTATTTTAACATTTTTTCTCGATAATGCACTTAGGCAATGCTTGAAGAATATCAATGATATTAAAGAACTCTATAAGATCAAATACCAAAATTATATTTTAAGGACACGTGTAGCTATAATATTTTTTTATTTTTTTTACATACGTACATCTGCAGCTTTTGTTTTCCTTGCATCAGATCTTCATACAAGTAAATTTTGATAAATTATTAACATATAAATTTGTTAGATACTTACTTTCCTCTTGTTCTACATGAAAACTTATCTATTGACAACACAATCATTCATGTAATAATAATTCTTATAATACCATTGTATCTTACCATTCCTGATTAGAAGTACAAAAGTGACAAAAACCACTACCATTACTACTACTACAATGATGAAAACGGGTACCAATACTCCAACTGTTACAGATGTAATTAATATGTTATTATTATCAATTGTAAGTAAACTGAAAGTTGTAGTTTCGGCACCTATATAAGAACATTGATCATAATATGAATAATAGTTACTACAAAAAGTATTTTTTGTTTTCCTGACCTGTTATAGGTGAGCATAAAAATATGAAGTGAATGTACAATTGTTGCATTGAAATCACATCATCTCCATTGATATCAGTAACAGTGAGGTTATATTGTGTATTTACATCAACACTCACTACCTCGTAATTCTTTCCTATTATAGAACCATTGATAGTACTATCAGTAGATGATAATTGATAGGAACATCCACTATAATTACATCCTATTTTATAGTCACATGATATGTTATACATTCCAGTCATCATTGTAGAACAAACATTAACTCCTGCAATATCATTTGTACCTAATGCAAAATAATTGTTCAAAATGAAATGTGAGATCAAGCAATTTTTAATTAACTCACAAAATTGTTGAGATTCAGTGAATGCTATTCCTAAGCTGTTGTTAGATACAATAGTTAAGTTGTAAACAGATTTTATATTTAAACCTGAAATTGTAACCGTTGGCACTGAATTAATTACAGCAAATTCTGATGACAATGTAGGCAGAATAGCATTTTGACTTTGAAGCAAAACAAACATCAAATTGCTATCTTCTACTTGACAATTTGACATCTAAACAATAACAGAGTAATTATAATCAGCTACTATTGTATAATATTGTACACAATTACCTGTATTGTCAAATTTAATGAGTAGGAGTCACCAACTCTAAATAATGAATATTCAATATCATTAGTAGAAGGTATGTAAGGTAGAGTCTTGTTTACACATGAAGGTGGACTTTGTCCTACTATATTAGTAGCTGTGATACACATGATAAAGGGATCACATGACCTCACTCCTTCCAGTGTGAAGTTATAGGAGTCTGTATCAGTCACATACACAGTTATGTCATTCAATTGACTGGGACTCAAGAATGTGAGAGTAATAGTGAAATGAACAGATACTGTAGGAATGATTCTATAATCCCATGATGTCAGCAATGAAGAGCTTTTCAGGAATAAATTCAATTTACTGGGAGAACATGGGATGCCTGTCAGAAATATACAAAATTTATCTATAATATTTTGAATTTTATTGATGAGTTATGGGGTCAAAAGTGAAAAAAGATAAGTTTTAAGTGACCAATTTGAGCCAAAAATAATTTTGTCTTCCCTCAACAACTTTACAATTATCGTTAAGTTTAAAACATTAGCACTGTGAGTCCTAATCACAGCTGATTTTTATTCATATGTTTATTATATGCTCATTTAGTGTATATTCACTTCATCATATCCAAATATTGATTATATTGATATCTATTTCCTTAGCAAATAAGCTACAGTGAACTGCTCGATTAGTACCTTTACTGAATGCTAAAATGGAACTGTTTATAGTCAGACTGACTTATCAAACCCTGAACTTTAGAATTACATAACTAGAAATATAGCTTTATTAGAAAGGTATAATATGTTTATATACAGTTAGTGTTAGCTAATTAAGTTTTGATAATAGTAATGAGGCTACATAACAAAATTGTTTGTGAACGTATTGTACAGTATTAGTTCCCAGGAAGGATCTGGATTTCCTAAAAATTATTATGAAGGAATTATGACAAAGCATTTGAAAGCAGTAATAATTAATAAACCAACATCATGTGTATCATGTGTGTGCTATAATTGTAATATTACTAGGCTCTATAATAGCTATGAAAAACTTCTAAAAGTTTCATAATATTGCACAGAAAATTGTATTATGGATTTGAATTTTGTACTGTATAGTCGTTTAATCTGATTATTACTGGTCAGTGGTTAAGTTTTATGAATTGTTATTATATTATTAATAATAATATTAATATAAAATTGTTATCATAGTAGCTAATGTTTTAGTGTCGATGAACGAAGTGTTATTTGTTTCCTTCACTTATTGACCTTTTGAAAAGAGGTTCAGATATCATACATAATCATACATAATTGCTAGAAATCATTAAAAAAATTTAAAAAAGTACTCTTCCATTAAATAATGTACCTTAAGATTACATTATTTTGTACCATATACATAATATATTCAAATATATTAAATAATATGACTCCACTTAAACAATGTTCAATACATATTAACAAAATAGCTAATTTATGGATTTGCAAAATATATAGAACAACCAAATAATCATAAAATGTAATAAAGAAGCTATTTCTAATAAATGCATTCATTGCCTACATTAATGTTTCAATATTCAATAACAAAAGAGTATTTATGTATGAAAAACTGTAATGTAGTTTATAATGCTTTTAGTAGCTCGCAAATAGATGTGTAATTATATTATATATATAACATAGGGCAATTATCCTTTAACCTTTTTTGCATGCTCTCTAACGTGGAATTTATAAACACAGACTTCCTATGAATAGTATGTCTAAAAAAGTATAAATAACTACATCGAAACTTTCTAACGAAAAAGTGTCTAAAGTTGCAAATGCAAAATGTGAAAAAATCTTAGTTGTCACCAGGAGATCAAACGATGGACAACTATGATTTTTTTACATTTTGCCTTTGCTTGTCTTTAGACCTCTTAAAGTGAAATTTTTAAATCTAGTTTTTATGAAGGGTCTGAACTTGATAATTATTTTATAGAAGGTATAAATATTATAATGCTTTCAATGCACATAATTTCTCACCATAAATAGTCACATCTATAGTACTCTGAACTAGGGTAACATTCACTATGCTGTAGCAACTCAATCCTGTCACTGATGTCTTTGTTGTGTTTATTGTTATTAATAATGTAGTAACTCCATTCACATATCTTCCAGTAATACCAGGAATTGTAGATACTTGTCCTGGTACAAACACCATTGGAGTTCCATCATTCAGAATAATGCCATAAGAAGAAAATATAGCCTTGTTTCCTTCCAAATGGCATGTTACATTCCTCTGTGTGTTGATGGGAATATATAGTGGTCCAGTTGGAGAAATATCAACTAAAAACAACGGCAACACCAATAAATAGTATATCAAGTGCGAACTTCAATCGTTTCTAATTTTTATGATATAACTGAGCCAGTACAGAAATGGCCATTGTTCAAGGTTCTGTGTCAGATAACACCTTCCACATGATATGTGACATTCCTATGTGTGGATGGGAATATTATAATAGTGGTCCAGCTGGAGTAACACTGACTAGATTGTTATACTTTACGTATTTAAACATTTTGTCTGTAAAACTGCATGACAAATTGTTTTTTACATAAAATTACATTCTCACTTAATCTAAATATTATAATGTATACTTTTATAATAGTTATATACTTCTGAAAAGATATAATATGCCAAGCCTTTATTGTTTTCTCCAACAGCCACTGCAAAGAAGACACATAGCACTTGCCCTGCACTACCAATGAACAAGTCAGCGTTAATAAAAGAAGGTGTGACACTTGTTCAGATGGCATCAAAATTCGGAAGGCTAGGATGCTTTTTGGTGAAACTACTGTATGTATGAGTCACATAAGGAATAAAACAGAAGTAGCCCCAGATATGCTTACACTTTTCTCTAGGCTAGTTCAAAAAGAAAAAGCTAATGGTATCGAGAAATGCGATTTTTTTAAATTTTTATAACTTATTTTTTTTTGCAATCTGTGGATTAGAATCATTAGAGACTTCACAAGACAACTAATCACTTTTTTTAAACCAGTGTTGAATGAAACCAAATGTAAAGAAAAGTGAATCTAGTTTCTACACAATTTCTGTTACAAAAACAATGAAGGTGTATGTAAATATTGTATATTAAAGTACAATAATGAAAATTGTAGCATATTAGTGAGATTTTAAAACTATTGCAAAGTTATAACAATTACATTTGTAATCCAGCCAATACCTTAGTAAATAATAGCCAATTAATTTATTAGATGCACTTAATATGAGACGTATGTCTTAATTATGTGTGTATTATGTATCGATTATTAGTATACAGTTTGAGAGAATTACTCATTAATTTATATTGCCCAATAACTCACACTTGAAAAAACACAATAGTCGATTCATTGTAACTAAGTGGTGGAATTGACAGTAAAGGCAGCGTAAGTTTAAAAAAGGTGGGCGACAGAAGATTGTACTTCTTTTGGTACAACAACAAAACAATGGACAACATCACACCACCAACAGCTGAAGCACTATTGCAACATAAAAAGCAGTAGCCTATCAAGGTTGTTCTAAATAATGTGGTAGCTAGGAGTTTCAAAGCTGAAGTGTTAATTTGGAAATTGAACATTACAAAATTAGTCTTATTATAAAATTTGTTCACACTCCAAAGAGTGGTATGACTAAATATTTCACTCGGGCTTTCTTTTTACTCACTTTTGGCTTGTGAAAATAAAGTAGCCTCCTCTTGATATAATATGTTATTATGAGTGCTACCTAATCTTTTTAAGGAAAATCGAGCATACACTTACGTATTGAAAAACAAATCATGTACCTGATGTATGCTTAATGTATTTCTCAGAGTCGTTGCCAAAAACTACTATAGACATAGGCAGAGTGATGCACAACATCAGACATGGGCTTACAATTGTCTTTGACAAAATCTGAGGAAATTTGCATGATAATTAACTTGGCTAAAAGAGGTTTCCAACATACCAGGGCTGAAAGCTTATGCCTGAATAACAGCACAGCATGCAGAAAGAGTAATTTTGGCATGCAGAATTATGAACTTGGAAATCAGTTGTGGGCGATGTTCAAAAAGCAGCGTTCTATGTAAGACTGATTCGTTTTAAAATCTTTAAGCTTTATATCTCAATCTTGGAACAGTCTTTTAGAAAAATTTCTAATAAAAATACTTTTTTGTGGCAAATATAATGTTCGTCACTTTTGTAATAAAGAGTGAATATTCGTCAGTAAACACAAGCCGAGACAGATCAGTAATTGTTATACCTACTTTATAAAGTTGAGTAATACTTCCTATAGGACAACACTAAAATTGCTTTACCTTGTGCTTCACCCTCCTTGATCACCAAACAGAAGTAAAGAGCCAGACTAAGTAGAAAAAACATAGTGTGCAGACCAACTGAGTGCTGCATACTTAACTTTCCACGGTTTGTGACGTATTTCTTTTTAAGCAGTGAGCGTTGGCAACTAGAACATAAATGGCAGTATAATCGGGCGAGAATTTTTTAGTACTGGTTGATTCTAAAGTAACTTCCGCTACCTACTTCCTTTGTAATTGAACCTGTAGCTCCTCCCCCTTATCTAGTTTAAGTACATGTATCCCTTCAATACACTAGACGTCCTTATAATGGCTGAGCTAAAAATTAATGGATAAATCTGTAGATAGTAACTTACCATTTATGGGTTGTTTTTATTTTTTAATATATCTTTTTCGTGTACCTTTGAGTGCGCTGACCGGGCTTTTCAACTAGCTAGCGGTATTTGTGATGAGAATTATGTCGTAGCATGTAGCTACTCGTTGGTTTGTTCAGTTACACCTCCGTGGTTAGTTTAGTTTAGCATATCCTTCTGTTCTAAAAAAGTTAGAGTGCGGTACGATGGAAATCTGCGGGATTTCAAGGTAGCTACCTCACTCTAACTGTTATGTAGGTCGCAATAGGTCGCCTCTTTGGCTACACAGCTAGGTCCGAATTTAGACTCGGGCTGTCTTCCCAATTGCGTAGTCAGTGCGAGCGAGATCAGGGTTTTTTTCTCCCCTACCCCCTCCAAACCCCAATTGTTGGCCACCTTATGTATGAGCACTCAGGTAGAGTAGCAATAGAGCTTCCTATCCTTGAGTTATTCAGGATGAAATTTCATAAGCTAATAGGAATGACTTGTAGTCTGAGATAATTATTAGTTAGTGACACTTTTTGTGTCAGATTATCATAAAATCAGAGGTCTAAGTGTAGTTTGAATAAAATGGCTTATGGGGGCACAAAATGAAATTTGTAATATTGATTGGCTCGTGGCATCAATTTGTTTGCAAAACCAATAAAACAAGCTACTTATCACAATATACTATTACTACTAACTAGTGATGTGCTTGAGCACAAATGGCGAGGGAGCCTAAAGACTATACTATTTTTATATGAATGATTTTGACTTCTAACACTGAAGCTACTGAAAATAAGGTCCAGTTTTAAAATTTCGCATACACGGTAAAGGGATTTCAGTGCCATAGTAACAACTCTCTGCAACTGCTTGAATTGAAGGAAAAAAACAACAACAAAACAATACACGTTATTTAAACGTTTTCTTTGTGATATTGTTTAGCTAAGTAGTGGTTGTAACACACAATGCTTTGACAACTGAACATGCACCTACAGACTTACCTTCGTGGTAGTCTAGTGGACAATGTATTTTCAAGTAAATACTGTTGTGCACGGCTTATAACCATGACAAAGAGCGCATTGACTTACCACCGCCACTAACTGGATGAGAAATGGAAGTCCCTTAAGTTTTTAAGTTTTAACTGCACCCGCAAAATAATTCAAAACGGTAAACAATTCAATTTCTAGGGTGATACGGGTACTGATCGATAAACCAGAGGGTTCTGTTTAGTGCAATTTGGGATGGGGTCGACCACATAACTAACACAAAAACGCGAGGGTCAAAGTACAAAATGACATACGTACGTCCAAACATATATACAAACTAGTGGTGTGCATGAGCACAAATGGCGAGCGAGCCTGATAGTTAGGTAACATAAAACTACTATGTTTTAGCTTAGTTAATGCAAAAACTATAATAGCAGTTATGACCTTATATTTCAGCAAACAAATACAAAATCACTCTCTTTACCTGATTAATGGTAACTTTTGTAGCATCAAACATCTGCCATTCTGATAATCTCAATTACCAGTAACTCTTGAACAAGCTCTCAGCTACGATTAAAAAAAATAAACCAATGTTATTATTTGTAATTTTAGACCACAAATATGGAATTACTACTTACCTCAATTTCCTGAGTATTGATAACTTCTGTAGTATCAAATTTAAATTACTTTGACTATCTGAATTACCTCGAATTCTTGACAACAAGCTCTCAGCTCTCAGCTACAAAAACAAAAGACCATCAATTTCAGCACACAAATACAAAATTACTTCTTACTTCATTTTCTTGAGCAGTGGTAACTTTTGTAGTACCAAATTTGAGCCAATCTGACAAATGACAACAAGCTCTTAGCTACAAAAATGAAAGGCCAGAGTTAATTTTGCATATTTAGCTAACAAATATGGAATTACGTACTTACCTCAGCTTCCCTCGAGAAGTAGTAGCTTCCTTAGCATTAATACTACGGCATTCTGACTACCAACAGCTCTTGACAACCAACAACCGGCACTCCGTATCCCCCCCATAAAACGGCGAAGTTTTGAAATTAAGTCTGGAAAAGGGTCTTCAATGCCATAGTAACCGGTCGAATCAACTTTTTGTTTCTTGAAAAGCAAGCATTTTCGAAGGAATTTTCTCACAATTTGGAGCTTAAGTATAAAGTAAGGCTTGCTTAATCCTGTAGTTTCAGAATAAACTGGGGTCAAGCCTAAAAAGCCGTGTTTTTTTGGAGAAAAGAGTTCCCCGCGCGCGCGTTTAAAGGGCATACGTACCATCCCACATACATATATACATATAACATATACCCGATTTTGCATTATCCACCCCTAATACTGTCTCGCTCGCTACGCTCGCTCGCCAACTAGTGGTGCGCTCGAATAGCGCAAATGCATGGCGAGCGAGCAGACTCTTTTTACAGAAAAATAGGACAGAAATTACATCTAACTGTAGTGCACAGTGTAACCCTTTCCATTCTCAGTTAGCATCAGAGAATCTAAAGTCTCTGATCCCTGACTAAACTAACAATTACCTGAATAAACTTCGAAAGCAGTGGCAAAGAAGCGCAGCTTGACAAAGACTTCACGATTGTTTCAAGAAGAGAGTAGCTGTAAACTTTTTGTTTCAACCAATGTTGCGTCTGCAGCAGGATACTCCGCGCTCGTTAATTGAAAAAAACTGGAACTGTGAACGCTTTACCTAACTTACGTAATTAGAAGCGCGCGCATTTAAAGAGCATACGTACCATCCATACATACATACATATATATATATATATATAACATATACCCGATTTTGCATTGTCCACCCCTAATACTGTCTCGCTCGCTACGCTCGCTCGCCAATAAACAAACATCCCCGATTTTTTCATTTTTACCCCTGTAAGTGTCTCGCTCGCTACGCTCGCTCCCCAATTACTACTAATTTACAGAACACAGTTGGTATTCTGTCATCATTGACAATCTGTTTTCTTTGGTTTCTGGATAATGATGAAATTAGAGCATTTTTACGATGCCATTTTGATTTAAATTTGCATAGTATGTGCCCTCCTGATCCCTCAAGCAATAAATCTTGGGGAAGGGGACAGTGACCCCATAGCCACCCACTTCTATCAGCCCTGAATAAAGTATATAAATCCATTGAAGAGGGAATGGTCACACATGGTAAGCCTCTAAATATCTTGTTGTAAGGCTGACCTCTTAGTCGTCATCTAAGACTTCCGCTCTATATTACAGTTGGACATACAAATTATGAAGTTTTCTATGCTTTATTAAGTTTTAAATTATTTGCAGTATACAATGCAAGTTGAATGAATAATAAACAAAATAAAGTAATTGTGGTATAGTTTGATCATTAAAATTGTTTTCTTTTAATTCAATTTAGTTTTAGTTTGATTTAACACTGATATTATATTACAGAAGCTATGTCTAAAAGTTCGACATTATTTTTAGCTATGTATGCTTCCAGAGCAGTAAAAAAATGGAGTCAGTTTTTACTATAAAGTATCAAAATAAATGACTTATACAAGATGTACATAGTTTATTGGGCACGGTCTCTTTGCTAATAGGACCTGGATTGGTTGCTACCAATACTGACTATGGTTCAACTGTATAGAACTGGGCTTCTGTACTGTATGTTGTAGAGTGTGAATGTTTACTGAAAATTTCATGGGAATAATTAAACAATGATACTTAGCAATGTTGATTGTTTCTCTGGTGTCATGGTCAGTGTTTAACTGTTTGTCAGTCTTCTGTATAGCATTACAAAATTGTAATTTTTATTTGATAATATTGTGCATGAGAATTATTTGTTCTAGCCAGAGTGTGTTCAGTAGGCTTCACTATAGAAAGGTAGCAGTAAAAGAACAGAAACCAGGTAAGCTAGGCAGGTTTCTATTTCAACTAGCATAGAAGAGGGTAATCACCGTGGATATACAGCATTGTATATAACACCATGTGAGAACGTGAGTTTTCACAGATCATGTACCTACATAGTGAAGATGTCGATGGATAATTTTTTTTGTGATATTTATAAAAAATACCTTAACTTTATGATTAAAAATGAAAGTGGGTCTGTAAAGGTAAGTGGAGGGGGCTGAACGCTACTTTAGTTATTGCTCCCATTATGCCTTCATTAAATTCCTTGAGAAGTATTTTGTATATGTCAAACTTAAAGATTTCTCTAAGGTTGTTTTAAAATATTATCCAACTCAAAAAATTCACAAAGTACAAATTGAAAGTCCTTTTACACTTACAATGAATAATATTGAAGATGTTGTATGATTGGTTAATAAAGATGCTTTGTTTATTGTTCCTCCAGTAATTATAAAGTTACCAGACTATGGTGCTAATAGGTTGGCAAAGATACCTGATACAGCTACCCCTGTGGTTGTGGTTACATTAGCTGGTCCCTCTAGAAAAATTATTTTTGTGATATTTATAAAAATTACTTAACTTTATGATTAAAAATGAAATTGGTTCTATAGTGAATAATCAATAAATATGATGATTAGTCATTATTATCAAACTCACCATTTCCAACAACTGAAATAAACAATGACAAATACTTTAAACAGTAAAAAATTAAGATAAATGGTTAAAAATTATTAGCGTTATTGCAACTTTACAATACACACTCACTTATGATACTTAATTTTACAAGTTTGGTAAACATGAGGGTTTGTCAATGTTTTACTTCAGTGAAGTGCTTGCTCCTCATATTTATATGAACCAGAATACATTATAATAAAGTGGAAGTCAGGATTACAAAAAGTTTCACAATGGCTACATGATAAGCATTGCTATGTCTATATATACGTTGAGGTCACAAAATTAATCTTTCATAACATAAAAATAGTAATGAATTTTTACGTTATGGGAATGAAATATTGGATGGTCACGTCCTGCCAGAGAAATGTCAATGCTATTAGCTATGGGATTGTAATGATCCCAATGCTTAGTCAAATGGTGACAGGTGTTGCGATAAAAGTATGGAATAATTGGTAACTAATATAAAATGAAAAGTTAACAGTGATTAGATACGAAATTCGAGGGAATAAAGTTCGAGGGAATGAAGACAAAGAACATTGAACTGTCATCCACTCACTTATAATTCGCGCATTCATTTATTCAATACGTAAGCACCCTTTACCTACTTCCGGTTATCTAAACCCATTGACTTCTTTGTAATGTTCATTCCATTAAAGTTCTGTAACTGTATGAATGTGTGGAAGATTATTATTATAGCTTTTCCTATTCCTTCGATTACTGCTCGAAGTCTGACTAGTTTGTGGGATTTACGACCCCACGAACATATCCTGTTATTAGATATAATAGTCAAGTTTGACCTCACTCCTTTCAGTGTGAAGATATAGGAGTCAGTATTGCTCACATATACTCAGTGACGTCTTTCAATTCATTTGGATTCAAGAATGTGAGAGTATGTTCAATTTTCTTAGAGGATCTGTGATGTCTGTCAGAAGTATAAAAAGGTGTCAATAATAATTTGAATTTCATTGAAGAAATATGGATGAGTCAGGGGTGATTAGACATAAGTTTTAAGAAACTAATAAAATAATTAGTAAAAATAAAAATGTTAGTAAACATGTCATGTTCAATATAATAATAGCTGTTAATCACTCATCAGTGAAGTTTAAAAAAATGTGCAATTGTTACTTTGATATCATTTTGTCTGCAAAATATAAAAGAGCAGAGTACTAAATCTTGAACAACAGGCAACAATTTCGGTTCTTTACCAAGTTATATAACAATAATATAATATTTATACACATCTTTAAAATGCTATTTTAGGTACACCATCACTCATATTATCACACAGTTTTACCTCACACTGTATTTCCAAGCTCATTACCCTAAGTTAAGCTAATAAAATGAAGCTGGCCTAGCTTACTTATAATTTGTGTTTGTGAAATAATAGGCCTTATCACATTCTGATTCATGCAATTAGTTTACATATACAACTACTGTTGTAAAAACAAGTTAACTTGATGATAGTTAATAATAGTCGGTCTATAGTAAGAAATCATAAATTGTAATCATTAATAATTTTATTAACTTCACGGTTATGATGAATTACAGATAGAAATAGAACAGTGAGAAATGATAATGATAAGTGATTAAAATTATAAGGTTTTTTGAAACTTTATAGAACACAATGAAATAGAATATGATACTTTAACTTGATAACACAAAACTTTAGTACACTGTTATGCTAATTTTTACAATTTTGGTAAACATGATAACTTCCCAAAGTTTTACTTTAGTAAAGTGTGGTGCTTACTCCTTGTACGTTAACGAAGTAGCATAGTGTATTATGAGTGACATGAAAGTCACGATTAATAATAGATATAAAAGTTCAATAATGCGTACATTTTAACTATTTCTTATGGTGAAATTTTAATTATAAATACATTGAGGTCACAAAATTCTTCCTTCAGGACATAAATAATAATTCATATCATAGTTATTTAATGTCAATTCTTTTGCTTACATAGCTCTTATTATTTCATTTTTACGAGTTCCATGATTAACATTCCGATGTAAGACATGTAAGTGGCTAGCAGGGCTTCAATTTCATTATAGACTTAAATATTCTTCTGTAATATATACTAGTGAAGTGAACCTAAAATTTGGTTTGTATAAAGAAAGCCAAGAAGTAAGATTTCCCTTCTCTGATAAGTTTTGTATGCATTGTTCCCATCATATTGAAAGTTTTCTTCTTGAATAAAGAATGCTTGGTCAGTTAACAATAATTTATATAGACACTGAAGTATAGTTATGCTTAATGTAATACAACATTTTGTAAAAATACTATAATCAAAGCAACTTTTTATGTTCTGGTGGTGTCTCATGTCTATTCACTATATTATTATACTGGTATTTAATTATTAAGATCATGTATTACCTCCTGTATTTCCTGTTACTGTATCATTTCTTACACACATGATTAGTTTACACCAATAGCAAAATACTATTTACAGTTTACTATCCACATTGTCCCTTAGTAATGAGGTCAGCCAAGTAGGTCATACCAAAAACATCACCACATCGTATATGTAGCTAGTTGTTACTTATGACTAAAGTATAATACTACAGTACATATTTAGCATTATTGAAAGTTATTTTTCTATTATATAAACAGCATGATGAGTCTCCAAAACAGATCAATGGAGAATATTCATGTAGGGATAAGTATATACATAATTTTAAATTGTACTTTTCCAAGATCTACAATAATTAAAGGATTGCTGGTTCATTAAATAAGCCGTCACACTCTTTGTTATTATCATGAAAGAAACTCAACAACATCATATACAATACTTAAGCTTAGTTTAATCTGCAACAAATTTTCATTGGTTAAACAAACAATAACAATTACTACAATAAATTGTAATTTTTGTCCAAGTATTATAAACTTACCATAAAAAAAATTATTAATGATAAATTAACACAAAATATGTAAGTGCATCATTGTCATGAAGATCTAACTTAGTTCTATTGTACGCTTTCATAAAGTGGAACAGGACTAGACTGTGATACAGTGGAATGTTCTTTCTTCTCCACAATATCATATGACAGATTAGTCTCACAGGCAAAGTCATCAGTTGGTGGAGTAGATACGACATTAACTACACCATATGATACATTGTTGTCATAATGAAGAGAAATCTAAATATAATGTTAAAGCATATCACAAAATTATTTATTATAATTTTCTCACCTTCTGCAATGTATTTTAACATGTTTTCTCAATATGTACATAAACATTGCTTGTAGAATACCACAAATATTATAGAACTCTATAAAATCAAATGCAATATTTGTATTTTGTTGACACTTGTAGCTAAAATATTTTCTTTTTTTACATACGTACATCTGCAGCTTTTGTTTTCCTTGCATCAGATCTTCATACAAGTAAAGTTTAATAAATTATTTACATGTGAATTTTTTGGATACTTACTTTCTTCTTGTTCTACATGGAAACGTATCTATTGACAACACAATCATTCATGTAATAATAATCCTTGCCATATCATTGTATCTTACCAATTCTAATTAGAAGTACAAAGGTGACAAAAGCCACTAGTATTACTATTATCATCAAAACGGGTACCAATACTCCAACTGTTACAGATGTAATCAATATGTTATTATTATCAATTGTTGCTAAACTTAAAGTTGTAGTTTCGGCACCTACGTAAAAACATTGATCATATGAATAATAATTACCGCAATAATGTCTTTGTCTTCCTAACCTGTTACTGATGAACATAAAAAAATGAAGTGAACATAGAATTGTTGCATTGAAATCACATCATCTCCATTGATATCAGTGACAGTGAGGTTATATTGTGTATGTACATCAATACTTACTACCTCATAATTCTTTCCTATTATAGTACCATTGATAGTACCAAAAGTTGATGATAATTCATAGGAACATCCACTATAATTACATCCTATGATATAGTCACATGATATGCTATAATTTCCACTCATTGTAGGGCAAATATTAACTCCTTCAATGTCATTAGTACCTAATAATAAGACGACATTTACATATAATGGATGTATGCTTAGCAAATGTTCATAAACTTACAGAATTGTTGAGATTCAGAGAATGCTATTCCTAAGCTGTTGCTAGATAAAATAGTTAAGTTGTAAATTAAGCTTACATATAAACCAGAAAAAAATGCTGTCACCACTGAGTGAGATAGAACAACTTCTGATGACAATGTAGGCTGAGCTGTATTTTGAGCTTGAAGCAAAGCATACAACATATTACCATCTAGTGAACAATTTCCCGTCTAAACATAACAAAGTAATTAGAATCAGCTACTATTGTATAATATTACATAAGTACCTGTATTGTCAGATTTAATGAGTAGGAGTCCCCCACTCTAAATAATGAATATTCAATATCATTTGTAGAAGGTATGTAAGGTAGAGTCTTGTTTACACATGAAGGTTGACTTTGTCCTACTATATTAGTAGCTGTGATACACATGGTAAAGGGATCACATGACGTCACTTCTTCCAGTGTGAAGTTATAGGAGTCAGTATCAGTCACATACTCAGTGATGTCTTTCAATTGACTTGGACTCAAGAATGTGAGAGTAATAGTGAAATTAACAGATACTGTAGGAATGATTCTATAATCCCATGATGTCATCAATGAAGAGGTGTTCAGGAATAAACTCAATTTACTTGGTTTATCTGGGATACCTGTCAGAAATATAAAATTTTGTCTATAATATTTTGAATTTCATTAATGAGTTATGGGGTCCAAGGTGATAAAAGATAAGTTTTAAGAGACCAATTTGAGTCATGAAATAATTTTGTCGTCACTAAACAAATTTAATATCAAGCTGTAAAATTATTAAAACAATAGCACTGTGAGTACTAATCATTAGCTGACTTTTATTCATATTTTTATTCAATGCTCATTTAGTGTATATTCACTTCATCATATCCAAATATTGATTATAATTCATATCTATTTCCTTAGCAAAACGCTACACTGAACTGCTAGAGTAGTACCTTGATTGAATGCTTAAATGGAACTGTTTATAGTCAGACTGACTTATTAAACTCTGAACTTCAGAATTACATAATGACTAGAAATATAGCTTTATTAGAAAGGTATTAATATGTTTATATACAGTCAGTGTTAGCTAATTAAGTTTTGATAATAGTAATGAGGCTACATAACAAAATTGTATGTGAACGTATTGTACAGTATTAGTTCCCATGCAGGATCTGGATTTCCAAAAAATTATTATGAAGGAATTATGTCAAAGCATTTGAAAGCAGTAATAATTAATAAACCAACATCATGTGTATCATGTGTGTGCTATAAATTATAATATTACTAGGCTCCGTAATAGCTATGAAAAACTTCTAAAAAGTTTCATAATAATTGCACAGAAAATTGTATTTATGGATTTGAATTTTGTACTGTATAGTCGTTTAATTTGATAATTGCTGGTCAGTGGTTAAGTTTTATGAATTGTTATTATATTATTAATAATAATGTTAATATAAAATTGTTATCATAGTAGCTAATGTTTTAGTGTCGATGAACGAAGTGTTATTTGTTTCCTTCACTTATTGACCTTTTTGGAAAGAGGTTCAGATATCATACATAATTTCTAGAAATCATTAAAAAAAATTTAAAAATTACTCTTCCATTGAATAGTGTACCTTAAGATTACATTATTTTGTACCATATACATAATAATATACAAATATATTATATAATATGACTCCACTTAAACAATGTTCAATACATATTAACAAAAATAGCTAATTTATGGATTTGCAAAATATATAGAACAACCAAATAATCATAAAATGTAATAAAGAAGTTATTTCTAATAAATGCATTCATTGCCTACATTGTTTCAATATTCAATAAAAAAAGAGTATTAATGTATGAAAAACTGTAATGTAGTTTATAATGCTTTTAGTAGCTCGCAAATAGATGTGTAATTATATTATATATATAACATAGGTCAATTATCCTTTAACCTTTTTTGCATGCTCTCTAACGTGGAATTTATAAACACAGACTTTCTATGAATAGTATGTCTAAAAAGTATTAAATGACTACATCGAAACTTTCTAACGAAAAAGTGTCTAAAGTAGCAAAAGCAAAATGTGAAAAAATCTTAGTTGTCACCAGGAGATCAAACGATGGACAACTAAGATTTTTTCACATTTTGCCTTTGCTTGTCTTTAGACTCCTTTAAGCGAAATTTTTAAATCTAGTTTTTATGAAGGGTCAGAACTTGATAATTATTTTATAGCAGGTATATTGCTTTCAATGCACATAATTTCTCACCATAAATAGTCACATCTATAGTACTTGGAACTAGGGTAACATTCACAATACTGTAGCATCTCAATCCTGTCACTGACGTCTCTGTTGTGTTTATTGTTATTAATAATGTAGTAACTCCATTCACATATCTTCCAGTAATACCAGGAATTGTAGATACTTGTCCTGGTACAAACACCATTGGAGTTCCATCATTCAGAATAATGCCATAAGAAGAAAATATAGCCTTGTTTCCTTCCAAATGGCATGTTACATTCCTCTGTGTGTTGATGGGAATATATAGTGGTCCAGTTGGAGAAATATCAACTAAAAACAACGGCAACACCAATAAATAGTATATCAAGTGCGAACTTCAATCGTTTCTAATTTTTATGATATAACTGAGCCAGTACAGAAATGGCCATTGTTCAAGGTTCTGTGTCAGATAACACCTTCCACATGATATGTGACATTCCTATGTGTGGATGGGAATATTATAATAGTGGTCCAGTTGGAGTAATACTGACTAGATTGTTATACTTTACGTACTTAAACATTTTGTCTGTAAAACTGCATGAGAAATTGTTTTTTATATAAAATTACATTCTCACTTAAATAATATAATGTATACTTTTATAATAGTTATATACCTCTGAAAAGATATAATAAGCCAAGCCTTTATTGTTTTTTCCAACTGCAACTGCAAAGAAGGCATAACACTTTCCTTGCACTACCAATGAACAAGTCAGCATTAATAAAATAAGGCGTGACACTTGTTCAGTGGTGTCGAAATTCGGAAGGCTAGGATGCTTTTTGGTGAAACTACTGTATGTATGAGTCACATAAGGAATAAAACAGAAGTAGCCCCAGATATGCTTACAGTTTTCTCTAGGCTGGTTCAAAAAGAAAAAGCTAATGGTATAGAGAAATGCGATTTTTTTAAATTTTTATAACTTGTTTTTTTGCAATCTGTGAATTATAATCATATAGAGACTTCACAAGACAACTAATCACTTTTTTTACCAGTGTTGAATGAAACCAAATGTAAAGAAAAGTGAATCTAGTATCATCCATATATGGGAAAGGGATGATCAACCCTAAATGAGAGAGTGCTACCCAATTTCTGTTACAAAAACAATGAAGGTGTATGTAAATAATGTATATTAAAGTACAAACGAAAATTGTAGCGTATTAGTGAGATTTAAAACTATTGCAAAGTTATAACAATTACATTTGTAAGCCAGCCAATTCCTTAGTAAATAATAGCCAATTTATTTATTAGATGCACTTAATATGAGACATAATGTCTTAATTATGCAGAGTGTATTATGTATCAATTATTAGTACACAGTTTGAGAGAATGACTCAATAATTTATATTGCCCAATAACTCACACTTGAAAAAAAAAACAATGTAGTATACTAAGTATAGCCATTAATAAAGTTTGTTAGCCACTTTATATATATTCATTGATTTTGTGTAAAATACAATTTGTGAATTTTTTCTGTATGCACAATCTAAACTAACTTGATTATAATGGTAGACATTTTTGTTGCAATATGTTGCATTGACAAACCATTGAAGATTAAACTGCAATTTTGAATTATAATAACTTTTTCTTGAGCACATTGGCAATAACATTCACATGTACAGAACTAGCATGTACAGTTTCGTAAAAAGCTCAGTCACACTCATGCTTGTGTCTATATAACATTTGGAAAGAAAGACATTTTATACTCACAGAGACTGTTGGTAAGTCATTATCACAAGTATGCAATGAAACGGCTATCCAGCTAAAACTATTAGTTTCTTTACTATTTACCTTGTCCTTTACTTTCTTTAACCCACCAACTAATAACGTAAGTGAGAAAAAGTGACACCCGCATCAGACCAATTTGTCAGCGAGTTCAGACAGTAGAGTGTGTAGCTAGTATAGCAACGACTTCAGTAGGGAGCTAATAAGCTGGAATGCTGTACAGATAGTGGGCGATGCTGAATGCTCAACTTGCATTGACTCCTCCCCCTTCCTCTAATCTAAAAACACTTTCCCTCAATCTGTTCCCAAGTGATAATAACTAAAAAATGGGTGGAATGGAAATAGTGAAAGCTGGGGGGGGGGGGGGGGGGGGGGGGGGGGGGGGGGGGGGGAGTTGCGGCCTAAAACCAGGAGCAGGAGTAGGAGTAGGACTTCCTGCTCCTGGTTTTAGGCCACAACTCCCGCTCCTACTCCTACTCCTGCTCCTGGTTTTAGTAACCCTGTGAAAGCGGCGCAGGTTTCAATAAGGAAGGCGAAAAGTAGAAAGAGAAAGCAAATAGGGAGACAGTACAATAAAACGGTAAAAGTTTATGCAAAGCCTAATTCCGCAATCCTGATAGAGAGCCGGGGAGATTGAGAAACAGGGTTAGACAAAGGAGAAGGGACTCCATGACGACTCAAGTAGAAAGAGCTGAAGATAGGAAAGGGGGGGATAAGAAAAACTGAGATAGTTCAGAAAAAAAAAGAGCAGGAAAAGAAACCTATGTAACCAATGGTAGAGAATGATAACAATTAGAGTAAAAACAACTTATATTACTGGCCATTCTTACTTTCCAATATGTCAAGAGCCACCGTGTGGTAAGGTACTTGCTAGTAAAGATATAATTTTATGTATTAAAGTTTACTTAGCTCAATGGAGTAAATTAAAACCTCTGTTTTTGGATTAGATCTTTACCCACTCTACTCTAAAATTTGGTTCATGATAGCTATCTCTATTGATTTCAAGACTTCTACAGCTTAGTTCTAAGTTTTTCTAACCAAGTACCTTTAAACTACTATAGGATATTCTTTACTTCTACTTAACTTAAAAAAAATTAATAAAGAGGCTTTTGTGAGTAAGATTGTCCAAAACTTATAGTACAAGTCATTCTCACTTTATTTTATATACTTCTATTCAAGAGAATATCTTGGAATTACAATACTATTCCCATAATGTGCTGTGCCCTATTACATTGCCCATTATCCAGTCCAAGTTAATTAGAAAACTACTGTGCATGTGACTTTTACTAGCACTTACAACTATATTCTTAGAAGCATTACATTTTCAAATAGAGTACACAATGATGATGATGATGTTAACATATCATTTAGCTAGGTACTTCTCAGCTAACAAATTCTGCATTCTCCTCTATATGCCACTTTCCTTGTCCGCATATAAGGATAGGATTGAATTAGATTATGCAACATCATACGTTGAAAACATCTCAAATGATAAGGCAGGCCAGCACTTTCTCTGACCAAGACCAACAAAAGTTATGCAGATTAGTTCAACATTGGACTAACAAGATGGGTACTCTGCAGTCATTGCAGGGTCTAGCTGGCGAAAGCCTGTAGGTGGTCTCGCAAAGTTACTAGTTAGTTGATTGCAAGAATTATGATAATTGTAAAATACAATTTACTACATAACAGATACAATTATGTGAGACATGCAATGGTAATCAATTACATGTATGAATAATATCATTATGTCCATTGGGTAAAGGATAACATGGTTAGAGTTCAGTCTTCTTCTTGTGAAGTCTCTTGTTCAGAGACTTGTTCAGAACCTGAACAACGTCTACTTGATTAGCTATAATTTTAAAAAAATTTCTTGTAAAGAGCTGAATATTAAACAGCATGTCAGTCTTCATATCCCCTCAAGAACATAAGATTAGTCTTAAAATTCCCTGAACTATGGTAACAATGTATCATATGATGTGGTAAAGGGTTGATAATTTATGTATTGTCCACCACCAGAGCTTATTCAGTATGATAACTTACAATGTAACAACACAACTGACTTTCCCAATAATACACATTCTGTTATGTATCCTCAGATAATATAAAGTATATGCACAAATGTGATTGTAAATAGAATCAACTTCATTTAAATTTATCATATTTAAGTAATGAATAGGACTACATTATTTTTGAAAGGAAATACTATATTTTAGATATTATTGTAAAGAATAAAGAAATAGAATATGATACTTTAACTTGATAACACAAAGTACCAGTGCATGGTTTAGTTGAATGTTACAAGTTTTGTAAACAATATAGCTTCCCAAAGTTTTACTTGAATGTGGAGACTACTCCACATATGCAAATAATATATCAGGATTAATGGTAGATAAAGTTTAACTGTGGGTACATTGTACTATTTCTATATTGAAAACTTTAATTATATATATATAGTGAGGTCACTAAATTCATCTTACAATAATTCATTTTCATAGTTACTCTTAGTCAATTCATTAGATTATATAACTCTGGTTATTTCATTTATATTAGTTGAGTGAATGACCTTCGGGTGTTAGACATGCAGGTGGCTAGCAGGACTTCAATTTCATTACAGACTTAAACATTCTCAGTGAAGTGAACCTAAAATCCCCCATTTTATACCAACACCAACGTTAATGCTGGGATTTATGGCACACAAAATAATCCAAAAACAGTGAGTCAATTGTCCATAATAATGATGTTTAATCTACCTACATGTTTATCTAAGTTTGTTTGTATAAAGAAAGACAAACTTTATATGTGACTTTTCCCTTCTCTAAAAAGTTGTGTATGTATGCAAGTGTTCACATCATGTTGAAAGTTTTTTCTTGATTGAAGACTGCTGGGTCAGTTAAAATAATATAGACATAGAAGTATGCTTATGTAAACCCAACATACACTAAAAAAACTAACATCAAATTAGTTTGTGTCTTTGTCATGGATAAAAAAGCAATGCTTATTGGTTGATAAAATCACAATATATAAAGTATAGCAGTGCTATTATACATAATAATATGCATTATAATTCAATTTTTTTACTATGACAATCATCTTAATTCATTAGCTACATACGACCAGCACATTATTTAAGAATTATAGTAGAAATTTTTTATCCATGACAAACAGTTTCACTCAATTGGCTCTGCCTCATAACATAAATTTTATAATTGACAAGCTAACTCGTTCCTTTATTTCTACTGTCTTTTGATTAAAAAAAATGCTTCATAACTTACTATCAATGTTGTTATTGCATTTTTACAGTCTGGAAGTAACTACAGTCAATTGTACATTCATTTGATATGCTGCTAAGTTTGAAGGTTAGCTATATGCCTGTTGTCATTACGGAATAAATATACAAGTAACATTAATATTATTTAAGCTTAGTTAAAGCAAATGTTATTATTAATCTTGCCAATAAAACTGTCTTCATCCTTTCATATTATCTTGTCTTGTATCTGTGTTGTGCACAATAGTCCCCACTTTTCTAATGGACAAGCCGATTACACTGTGTATGTGGATGATACTGACTCCTACAACTGCGTATATTTTATATCATTGCAAGCATCAGCATTTTTAATTGTCCGTTGAATATACTCGTACACACAATCATTGTAGACAAGTTGATTAATGTTAACATATCGCTTAAATTTTTTTTTTGCCTAGCAAATCACAGATATCTATTTATTCTGCCAAATATTGTCTCCATCTCCTCACCCATAATTCTTCATTCTCTTATTTTCTTGCTCACCAGTACTTCTTCATCATTTCACACTCCATTTCTTTATCTCCTTATCCAACACAATTTCTTCTTACATGTCCACATTCACTAATTTTCTTCTCCATTTCTTGTCCCTTGACCTCTGTCTTCTCATTCAACATTCAACCCTGTTTCCATCTGCTCATTCATTCTCTTTCTTTTTTCTACTACTCACACTTCTTCCTTCTTGTTACTCCTGCATTTACTCCTCCATTTTCCTGCAGTACTCTCAAATAGCATATTAATAATTTACTGCAAAATGTATAATGCAAACTCAAATATTGTACATTCGTTTATGTTTGATATTGATAATGACCCACTCAAGTTATTAAAGAAACCATAATTTAACCACTTATAAAGTTGTCTTTTTTATCCTGCTTAGTTTATGCTTTCTCATCATCTTCAAACACAACTAAAAATTTTAAATGCTCAGCAACTGTTTGTGTGCATGGTTATTCATTAAAAATAGTACAAACAGCATCTAAGACTGATAAACTATTCTGGAGAACTTAATTGAATGAGAAACTCATTTAAAATCATGCTAGTAATCACTGCCTCAACCTAAGTACAGAGTTCAGATTGAATAGCATTGAATTACAGCTCAATGCCACATCTATTTATGACTATGAGTACACCCAGCAAGTATCCAAGCAATCTTGCACATAAAATACTATGGCAATGCCCTGCAAGTGTTTACAGAACACGATAGGAATAGACTTTTGTATAGACTATCGTGTGTGCATAGCTAGTTACCAAGCATATCATGTTTTACTTCACTTTCACATAATCAAACCAATCACTTTTGTGCACATTGACTTGGTGTGGTTAAAATAGTGTGGCCTCCCTCACCCGAGTTGAGTTATTCACCTATACTGGTGTGGATTTCGCTGGTCCTTTGCTAGTTCGAGATGTCACCCCCAAGACCAGTAGCAAGGTATGGATCTGTGTGTACACTTGTCTGGTCACTCGGGCTGTCCACCTTGATATCGTGTGCAGTCTCTCCACTGATGACTTCCTACACTGCCTAAAGAGGTTTGCATCCAGGGTGGTTTACCCCGAAGATTTCTGTCTGACAACGGGAAGACTTTTCGATCTGCGGCAAGATTCATTCGTGCTGTGTTCAAAGACAGTACTGTTCAAGATCACCTTGCTTGCCTGGGTCAGTGGGTCTTCAACGTGGAGTATGTTGAACTTTGAACTTTGCAATTACATCATTTTTGTATGACATCATTGATTTAAGCATGCATAAAATTGTGTTGGTAAAGTGTGAGATCGGTGTATGGTAGTTTAGGTAGGGGGGGGGGGGGGATGTTGAAAAAATTTCAAATTTATAGCAAGATTTTATGTTTATTCTCGTTTTTTTCCTTATTACTTATTAAGTAATATTACTTTTTGAAAGTGCTACTCTATTCAGGAGCATAGCTAGGAACAGCTAACTGTTTATGGGCTTTTTCGTCTATTTCTCTTTTTAACACATATATTCATCACTATTTTTATCCTGGAGGCAACCCTTAGACAAACACTGCAGTAATTAAATGTTTTGCAGGATATGATTCATGCATTTCAGTACAAAACTAGCAGAGATTACCTTCCTGTCTTTTCTTTGTGTGATTGACCGGTCGGGCAAAAAAATTCTCGCCCGGGTAAGGGTGGTCCTATCCCGGAAGTTTTCTTTCCGTTGACTGAGAGAATGACGTTGTCGCTAGTAAGTGTAGCTAATTGGAATGTAGCTTAATCTCTCTAGTTGCCGTTGTCTGCAGAAAGTTGCTTCCCCGGACTATACGGCAGAAGCAGTCCCATGTCCCCGCTAATATTACTAGTTCTCTACTTGGCCCACTCCTTAAGTCAAGGTAGGGTGTTTTGTTTTGAATGAACAATCTGCAGTAGCTAACTAGGGATTGCACGAAAGCTGAATTATATTAAGGTACCTATTTAAAATGGAATAGCTGAAGACCACTTTGTTACAGTCATACAAAGCTATCTGCCACAGCTTCACTTTTGGTATGGTTTTACATACAAGACAAATTTCATTGTAACTCAACCTCTTGCTGCTTGAAATTATTTAATGCACACTCAGCAATAAACTGCGCGATGGCCATTTCTATCAATGTGGTGGTAAGCGTTTGATGCAGGACCCTAAGTGAACAATGACTTTTCTATAGAGGCTCAGGACAATTAGTAACAATTGAAGTTCGCACTTGATATACTATTTATTGGTGTTGCTGTTGTTTTTAGTTGATATTTCTCCAACTGGACCACTATATATTCCCATCAACACACAGAGGAATGTAACATGTCAAGGAAACCAGGCTATAGTTTCTTGGGGCATTATTCTGAATAATGGAACCTCAATAATGTTTGTACCAGCACAAGCATCTACAATTCCCGGTTTTGCTGGAGGATATGTGAATGGAGCATTCAATACAGTATTAATTACAGTAAACACAACAGAGACATCAGTGACAGGATTGAGTTGCTATAGCATTGTAGATAGTGTCGTAGTTCCAAGTACTATAAATGTGACTATTTATGGTGAGTAATAATATGTATATTGAAAGCATTATATAGTACGTAATAATAATATATTATTTGTAATAGCTAATTTAGTAATGATAACCGTGATATTTATTAGTCCATGCATTAAAGTTAATGATATCTCAAAAAAATATTCACACTTTAAATAATAGATAGACAACGAAATCGAGGGATCTACCGCCCACAGAACCTTGAGGGTTGCGGGCTGTACCGTCCCGAGCGTAGCAAGGGCGATACTAGTGGCCCGAGGAGTTCGACGGGCGGTAGTTCCCGAGATTTCATTGCCTATCTGTTTTAGAACGTAGCAACTATAGCCTTAGTTACCAAATGATTTTTTCTATCCTTTGTTCTATGTTGACACTCTATGACAAAGACGGCGGAGTTGCAGCAATTCTAAGGAGCCACGGCGCATAGAAAATGTTCATGTGTTGTGCGCTCGACTCCAGTGAACCGGCAAAAGTGATGGAATTAGAGTCAGGAGAATCAATATCACTGCGTTTTCAGCGAACTTAGTCAAAAAGAACATTCCAGCCCACCCATCTACATTACCTATTTTTCGCATTTCAGCTCAATTGGTGAGATAAAATTTACAAAACGGCTTTGTCTCTCCTAAATCTTCTTTCAACCAGCTACTCTTCCACCTTCTTTAACTCAATCATCTCTCCTTCATTTAGCTCCTCACAGTCAGCTCTCCAGTCTAGCTCCTCACCGTCAACTTTCAAGTCAAGTCCCTCACAATCACTTTGCTCTTTACAGTCAATCTCCAGTCTAGCTTAGCTTTTGAATCAAGATTTGGTCAACCTTTACATGATGATGAAATTTTGAAAGATGTAAGGCCATGCAAAAAGTTTGTATTTACAGTATCTGACATTGATGAACAGCTTGCGATGGATAAGGAAGGATTTTGATTACATAAGCAAAATACAACGAAAATACCATCAATGCAGTGCTTTTACATTGCAAACAATATACTAGAAGGGGTGCCTTTAATTTTCATAACTAGTGATATAAACATCCACAAGAATAGTACTAAAACTTTTAAAATAACATATGCAACATATATAACTGCTTTTTTATTGTTCATTATGTTATTGGTTTCTTTCTCACTTTCTCATTTATGTGATGATTGTATTAGTTAAGAAAAATATTGTTAGTGTGCAAGGCATGCGATGAATCCATCTTATCTTTCGCATCTGACAGGAAAACCGTGCAAACAACATTCTTGCACCATAGATAAAATAAAAATTCTTTAATTAATGCTTGCATGACTCATAAACCAAAAAAAACTAATAAAATGCCAGAAGGGAGGATACTATCAGTAGTATCCTCCCTTCTGGCATTTAGTATCCTCCCTACTGGCATTTAGTATCCCTGTGCACTCACTTGAACAACACTATGCTGGATAGAATGCCTACTTCACAATACAAAAAGGGGTTAGCTATGTTCTAATTGAATATAAAGTACTTACACAAAAGTTATTGTGCATCAATTGTAATTATTAAACATTATTGACACATTTTGTGACTTATTAATTAACTGAAGTTTGTACCATTAATATAATGACAAATTAATAAGTCACAAAATGTGTCAATAATGTTTCATCATTACTAATACATATTGCACATGTATGCATATTGACAAGACAATCTATAGTTACTTCAACTATAGATTTACTATATTATAGTAAATCTATAGTTGAAGTAACTATAGATTGTCTTGTCAATATGCATACATGTTCAATGTGTATATACAGTAGAACTTCAGTAATCCCCACTCACTAACCCTGAAATAACCAATAACCCCAAGTAATCAAAATTATTATATATTTCATGATACCAAACTGGTTCTGAGTCCTGTATAACTAGTTCATCATCATGTGAATCTTCAGAGCTGCTTTGCCTTTTAAAGCTGTAGTCAAACACCTGGATTTTTTCACAGAGCAACTCTCTCTTTGTTGTTTAATGACTTCTGTAAGCATAAAAATATCTTCTGTACCTACTGGTTTACTTGATTCATCACTTAAAATCCCAAGGTTGCTGTTAGTCCAGGTCTACTGCCTTAAGAATTGGCTGCCCGGTCGCCATTTTGAAGTAAGCCAAAACTCTGACTCTGCAAGCTACCTCGAAATTTGCACTAGCATTCAAACATCTGTGTATAGCTATTGAGCTGACTTCTTGAGGCTATAGCATTTGATTAAGGCAAGGCAGACGAGATTAAACAACTATTTTCCCGAGGTGTTACTTTAAACTGCTGTATGGCGGTTACGGCACTGAAAAGGGTTAAAAGTGAGACACTCAAAGTTCTGATAAAAATTAAATGACATAGTTTCTATATTATATTTACTAACTGCAGAAATTCCAGACCCTCCTAGTAAATTGAGTATGATTCAGTCATTCTCGGCTGAAATAATTATAATAATAATAATTTGTTCTCTTTTTAACAGTCAATTATTATTTATTATAACTTAACCCTTAAATAACGTAATTATCTGTTAATTTGAGTATATTTTTGAAATTCTCTTCATTGATGACATGGGATTGTATAATATTCCTATTGTATCTGTTGATTTCACTATTACACTTACATTCTTGAGCTTATCTTTTATCACCTTACATCATATAATTCTTTGATTAAATTCAAATTAATAGTAGATAAATGATATATTTCTGACAGGCATCCCAGATATACCAAGTAAATTGAGTTTATTTTTTACAAGCTCTTCATTGATGACATCATGGGATTATAGAGTCATTCCTACGGTATCTGTTAATTTCACCATTACTCTCACATTCTTGAGTCCAAGTCAATTGAAAGACATCACTGAGTATGTGATTGATACTCACTCCTATAACTTCACACTGGAAGGAGTGAGGTCATGTGATCCCTTTACCATGTGTATCACAGCTACTAATATAGTAGGACAAAGTCCACCTTCATGTGTAAACAAGACTCTACCTTACATACCCTCTACAAATGATATTGTATATTCATTATCTAGAGTGGACGACTCCTACTCGTTAAATCTGACCCTACAGGTTAGTGTTGTTGTTTTTTACTGCTACAATTAGGGTGAGATTTTGTTTTACGTTTTACAGATACCAGAGGTGTGTCACAATGAACAAATAGTATATACTGCAATGCTTCAAAGTCATATGGAAACAGCATTGATATCACCAACTATAGATAACTCATTGTCCACTGTCAGAATTACCGGATTACAAGAACGATTAGTATATAATTTAACAATTATGTACAACAATAGCATAGACTTGGGATTCTCTGAACCATATCTTTTTTGTAAGTTATAAAAAAAAAGTTCAGCAAAAGTCAATATGTATGACTATATTATATAGGTGCATTAGGTGTGAATGTTTGCCCTTCAATGAATGCAGAAGACTATAATTTAACATGTGAATATGTCATTGGATGCTCCTATAACAACTGTATGCATACATTATCACGAGCCACTGATGGTAATTATACCATAATAGGAAATAGCTCTGATTCTGTGAATATTGAATTGAAAACACTATATAATCTAACCACAATTGATGATGTCAATGGAAATAATAGTAGAACTTCTGTCGTGCAATTTGAAGTCAATCCAATATCCTTATGCTCTAGTACAACGGGTTAGAGATAATTTCCCCGCAATTATGATAGTAATAGCAAATTTTCAATTTGTGTACAGCAGACCCTAGTGGCAGTATAATAATTACTACAACAGATTCTGGCAGTGTAGTAATAGCAATAGTTGCAAGTGTTGTAGCACTCGTTGTGGCCATTGCAGTTTCAATACTCACTGTATTGCTAGTCATCTGCCTTTGTCACCATGGTAAGTCAATTCAATATATATACAGAAGATAGTTATCAATGTTGCATATTATTATAGACTGTTGTGGTGGACGTTGTACATTACAAAAGTTTCAAAGGTGATTGTTGAATCTATTTAAATAATATGTAAAAAATATGATTATTGTGTTTCATTTCAAAGATCTCGAGTAAACAGAGGACTAAGGGTAGAAATTAATGTAAGTTAACAATAGCAGTAGATGTACATGTGAGAAAGAAATGATAAAGAAACTTTAATGCACCTGGTTTCAAAAAGCAGACAGTAGAAAATAAAGAACTGTTATATTTGTCATTAGTGTATTTAATTCAAAATTTATTAAACATGATCAGGTTTAAACTTTAAAGAATAACATTTCCAATACAACTGTATTTGTATTGTAATATTTGCTATGTTGGCTAATGGTGGTGTAATCCTTAGGGCAGTAGTAATCCTCAAGTGGCCCTCAATTCTGGAAACCAAGTTTGTACTTTTGAGAAGACAGACATGACAGTGGAATGGAATTGATGGAATGTATGCTCATTTGAATGACACAAATCACAAGAAACCACAAACCAAACTGGCAGATGAAAATTATTCGAAGCTTGGTGGAGTAAGTATTGCCAGTAATTTAGCATTTGATACTGTATTGTTGTTTTGTTTTCTATTACAAGCTCAGTTACTGTGCAGTGAGGATTTATACCATTCTTAATTGGCATCATCATATTGTTATATCACATTGCTGTAATACACAATGTATTTTCATTTTCTAGGGACCTGTTTATCATGTCTTAGAACAAGACAAACCTTTGGCCACACCTACACAGCAGACTACAACTGAGTGTATTCTACCAGATGATGATGCCCCACCCATCCCTCAATATAAACCAGATGGTGAACAGATCTCTTCCACTTCCAATATTAACGAGAACGAGGACGGAGATAATGTTTCTTCAGTTAATAATCCAACACTGACCAATTCCTCACAAGCTGACATCATGTATGCTGAGGTGGGTATTAGATCAGCAGCGAAGACATGACAAACAGAGTGCAACAATTCAAGTATGTTCAAATTGTACTATAACTAGATTTTTATACCACTAATTATCACAATCAGTACCTATTGTAGCAGTCTCTGGTGATCTTATTTCATTCATTAGATCAGACAAGTATTATCACTTAAATGTTGGTCAAATATTTTTATATGGCACAATTAATCCAGTGTATATAATTCATGCATCATAATCCTTCATTACACTTCTCTTCATCCTGTAATCATGGTAACATGTATGTGTGTGGTGTATCGTGACTAAATTATTATTTTATGGGTATTAGATACACAAAATCTTAGAGGGTATTTCACTTTATTCTTCAAACTAGCAGCCTCTTCACTATCTCTTATCTAGCTCACTTAGCATGCTGTCACATGTCTCATCTGCTACTGTTTATGTGATCATTATGCCTACATGTCAATCTCTTCAAGCATAAACATGCAGAGTTCAGCCATAAAAGGAGAATCATTGCGTACTGTATGGTGTATTGCTTTCATGCCGAAGCCTTATAACAAGCCTCAATAGGATATTTACTCCAACATTCAACCTTGTAACTTAACAAGTTTATGGCTCCAGACAGTTCACACAATAATGTCCAAGTACAATTTACAGTTTATTGTTGTTGTTGTAATGCAGCAGCACATCAACACAATGGTTAGGTGGGCAGGAATTAACTGTTTGTGATCTTGTGTAGTTCTCTTTGTAAACCATTGCAGCTTTGTTAGGTATTAAGAAGTATCATGTACTTTTAATGAATACTTACATTGCTTTATTATCCTACATGTTTGCCATTGAGTAGGAGTCGACTGCCTAGCACAATAAAATAGGTGGTTGCACACAAACAATTATTGTGGGCTTCATCAATTATGAAACAGACCACAAGGCATAGCAATAATTTTCTCTGTATACTTTTGCAATCACTGGCTATGATGGTAGAAAGGTTAAAATAATTATAGATTGGAAGACTAAAACTTTTAAGAAAATGAGCTGTGTATTGTATATGTGTATAGATTAGCTTCTGAATTGATAATCTATTCTCAGTATTAACGAGTTTGGGCTATAGCATATCCAAAACAGAGAGCATATTACAAATATTTCACTTCATTGCTAATGATGGTTGACATTCAGTGATCTGTTAGAGCGAAGACTTTTCCATTGCATTAATGCAATGTAAACAATATTGTTTATACAATGGATGTATTTGCGTAGGATATTTTAAGGTATCTCGTAGTACATTTCAATGCAATGAATAGATCTGAAATGTCCGAAGTCTAATTATGCTGCTCACTGAAGTTAAACTCGCAAGGGGAAGTCTCAGTGAGCTAGTAAGAATCAATTGACACTAGACACATACCTGTGGTAGATAGTATATCCCATGAGATTGATCAATGATGTGCTCAAAATATGATATACTCGAGTAAGAATCAATTGACACTAGACACATACCTGTGGTAGATAGTATATCCCATGAGATTGATCAATGATGTGCTCAAAATATGATATACTTGAGTAAGAATCAATTGACACTAGACACATACCTGTGGTAGATAGTATATCCCACGAGATCAATGATGTGCTCAAAATATGATATACTTGTGTAAGAATCAATTGACACTAGACACATACCTGTGGTAGATAGTATATCCCATGAGATCAATGATGTGCTCAAAATATGATATACTTGAGTAAGAATCAATTGACACTAGACACATACCTGTGGTAGATAGTATATCCCATGAGATTGATCAATGATGTGCTCAAAATATGATATACTTGAGTAAGAATCAATTGACACTAGACACATACCTGTGGTAGATAGTATATCCCATGAGATTGATCAATGATGTGCTCAAAATATGATATACTTGAGTAAGAATCAATTGACACTAGACACATACCTGTGGTAGATAGTATATCCCATGAGATTGATCAATGATGTGCTCAAAATATGATATACTTGAGTAAGAATCAATTGACACTAGACACATACCTGTGGTAGATAGTATATCCCATGAGATTGATCAATGATGTGCTCAAAATATGATATACTTGAGTAAGAATCAATTGACACTAGACACATACCTGTGGTAGATAGTATATCCCATGAGATTGATCAATGATGTGCTCAAAATATGATATACTTGAGTAAGAATCAATTGACACTAGACACATACCTGTGGTAGATAGTATATCCCACGATTGATCAATGATGTGCTCAAAATATGATATACTTGAGTAAGAATCAATTGACACTAGACACATACCTGTGGTAGATAGTATATCCCACGAGATCAATGATGTGCTCAAAATATGATATACTTGAGTAAGAATCAATTGACACTAGACACATACCTGTGGTAGATAGTATATCCCATGAGATTGATCAATGATGTGCTCAAAATATGATATACTTGTTTACATGCGTAAAATTACAGTTCATTAGCTTGTGTTCCTTGAAGGTCTCTCACACTATTGTTTGTTGCTGCCTTTTTTTTTTTTACATGATGCGGAAATATTGTCATGACTAATTAAGATGTGGAATTCCACATACAGTCAATGCTTTCAATCATACCTGATTCTGTAATTTATTTGTTAATAAAATTAGATATCAACTGGAAGCAACATCATAAACATTGAATGGAAACTACTATGAATTAGTATACCATTCTTTGATGTGTACATGTAGCTTCCACCATTAGAATACTTTACTTTCTGATTCACTTCAAGCTTGTGTGCTCTTTGCTGGGCCGGCTCTAAAAAGTTTATTAAGCAGTGGGTGAACCAAACTGTGGAGTGAGTTTATGTAAATAAGTTGACCACAGAACAAACTAGCTATCAACAACACTCTTGCTTATACTGAATTGCTTTCACTTTTAACTATGCTGCTTTCAACTAACAGGAAAGTGGGGTTTTGCAAAGGATTGATTATTTGTGCCGGTGGTGAGTTGGGGAACAGGGAAAGGGAATGTGGCAAAATATAAGTTTTTGCCCATATACTGCAGTAAATAGCTGGTTTGAAGTTTTAAGATCTACTGTGTTTTATAATTCCATCATTTGCACTGGCATTAATTCACTAATGCACCGATAATGTATATATGGTCATCCTTAAGGTGCGGTCAATTAGCACCATCTGCCAAAGTCAGCAAAACTGTAAACAGTACACTGCATCACTTAGCAAGTTACTTAGATGGTGAGGCGTTAACCACACTGCATCACTTAGCAAGTTACTTAGATGGTGAGGCGTTAATCAACTGTATGGGCTACAATCCCAGAGTGACGTGTTCACAGATTATGTACGTAAAGTGTTATGACTATATTTGAAAGTGCGTGCTGATTTTGTTGCTATGACACCGACTTTAGCTACAGCCCATAATTCTTGCTGAAATTCTCCCAGAAGTCACTCATATAAACATATACTTGTGGTTAAAATGATAATCTCAACCAGTTGAAAGTAAAAAAATTTTTGTTGCAGCTCAAATATCTTACACAAGCTTGCACACACACACTATGAAAACATGAATGTGGTGCTGACATAACCAGGACCTATCCCCCATGTGAACATGAACTTGTGTTCAGTAAAAACATTATGTTTTAAAACATAATGTTATTCATGCACGCACACTATGAAAACATGAATGTGGTGCTGACATAACCAGGACCTATCCCCCATGTGAACATGAACTTGTATTCAGGAGAAACATTATGTCTTAAAACATAATGTGATTCATCTAGGCAAGCAAGCAAAGCTGTAGGATGCTTGATTTGCTTGACACGTGTAGGCATGGAGAATATCCTGGGAAGAACTGATGTCACTCACGTGTCATCTGTGAATTGCACACGCATTCGCATGCACATCCACCACACACCACACTAATAACCATGTGATCACACACACACACACACACACACACACACACACAAATATATAAACACATAAAGTGCTTTGCACACTCACATAATTGAAACTATTCAATGGGTACTCTGGTCTATAACTGCTTAAAATATACAACTTGTGCTCATTAATTTGCATTCACAATAGTATGACCTCCCTCCCCCACCTCCTCCCCCCCTTGCCAAATGGCAGCAAGTGAAACTGTTTGTAATATAATTTTTTTTGTTGAAATACTGGCTTATGTTGACATATTCAATACTAGATCAATGGTAAGAGTATTTAGTGGTCACTTGAGTGTGGGTTGCATATGCATCAATATCCCAAAAACCTTAACTATAACAGCTTTTAATTAATGGTTTGGTCCAACCTCTGCTAATGGTTTTAGTAGCCCTTCCTTTTTTTCTGTGTTTTTTTTTTGTTTTTTTTTCTGTGTATTTTTTTTGTTTTTGGAATAGATGTGTCAAACTGTTTGAATAAATAAATCATTATTTATTAATGGCTGTTATTAGTGGCTGATAGGCGTTGTGTATGGAAGTCATAATTATGTTGAATTGTATTGCAGTGTTATGGTTTTGAGTAAGAGATTCTGTTATGTGGGAAGTAATGAGGAAATAGGAAATCTTAGTCTGGGATTTTACCCACCATGCAAGATAATGATATTCCTAACCGCACACATAATACACTCACCTACGTGATCATACTCACACACGTACATACATCATTAAATGACTTACTTCCTTGCAGCTTAACCAAATATGGTTTTTCCTCATGCAGCTGAGTACACTATCAACACTACTTCACAGTTTGGATAAGCACATAATATTCCATACAGCTTTTATGTGGTATGTATGTGTGGGGTTTGTATTGAGCATGAGGTTGTGTAACATCTGACAAGATGTTATGCTATTGACATATGGTACGAGACTAACTATAAGGAACATATATGGGAACATAGTGGCGTACCTACAACCATCAATACCGTACATCTTGTTTTTTCATTGACTGCGCTACACCTTCAATCTCTTTGGAAAATTCTGTCTCTTGTCAAAACACACTATTGCACTGTAGGTTGTTGTCAAATCATACTGACTTAGTAAGCTCAGAGAGTTTGGTGTCTCAATTTTGGGGAAAACTTCATATTTAATCAAAAGAACAAACAAGGAAAGTTTTTACTAGCATAGATCTTCCTAAGTGATAGTTTGCTCCCAGGTCAGAAATGCTTGGTGAGTGGGTCGTGGTAAGCATATGCGGATTTCAGAAGTCGTGACTAGAGTAAACAGATTACAAACTATAATGTACTGTTACTGAAACATAAACTAATGTCTGGTCGTGGCTAAGAAAATAGCCAGCTGGTATCTAATGCAATTTCACATTTCTGCAGGACAAGTCACATGCACACTTAGTTCCAGGTAGTTTGCATCATACAAAATATAATGAGTCAGTCTATTGCAAATATAGCCACGGCACCACATATCCATCCACAAATAAATAAAGAGGTTTCTTCATTCCTAGTTTGGTCTTCCAAGCATCACCATAAGTCAGGTACCAACACAAACATCATCTTTTAGTTTCAGTTCCGATGACATATGCAGTGATCACAACACTCCCAGCATATGGGAGTTGTACAAATCTTCACTAGATGAAAGGAACAAAACATGCCAGCCTTGTTATATTCAACATGTTTATTTTGGTTAGACTGAGAAATACTTTAAATTCTTCTGCAGGCTGCTTATACTCATACCGTTTACTAAAGATACAGTGAGTGAAGAATATGTTTGTGTTCAGCTAATGCCTCTCATGCGAATAATGTCACAACTCTCCATTGTTAGTTATCACAGCTAAGGAAGTGAAAAAAGAAAGCAGCATAGGCTGCCAGTGCAGTAATTATCGTGGTTGCCCACACAATACCTAGAAATACCACACCCACTTACATACATACTAATATACATAACAGTATGAGTCATTATGCTTAGACTGTGCAATCCATGAAGAGCTCTGCAATTCAAAACATAACTATGAGAATATATACAATTTGTATATAATATATATATACAGTGCATATTCATGAATAATTCATTAGCTCAGCCGGGTTGGTAAAGCATCATCAGTAACAACAACGACAGTGGCTGGCATAGTTACACATAGTATAATTGAATCTAGTAGCATTTTTAAATGAACTGGAATTTAATTTATTTAATTACCCAATTAGTACATTGCCATCATTTAATGGAGGCCAACTGCTTTTTTTAGTCATGAGAATAACAATTTGCTTGCTTTTTTTTTTTTTTTTGTAAACAATTCAATAAGCAGTGCCCTTCCATAAGCATATGCATTCCTGGCAGGTAATTGGGTGAGCGAAGCAAGACTCTCACTAACGAGTTTCAAGCGGTCAATACATGTCCACCCCCAAAGGCGACTCAAAAACATAAATATTAGCACAGGTGCAAGAAATTCAGGAGACAAGACTTTGAAATATAATGCTAGGAAAAGGAAAAAAAAAACTGGCAAAGAGCTATGGAAACAGAATGGGAGAGACGTTCGCAGTTAGGTCTACTAGGTCTTTTAGAGTGTGGTCTATTGACTGCAGCACATTTTCCTAATAATATTGTTTTCCTTACTTTAACTTGTGCAGAAAGCATACATGAATGTCTTGGTCAGGGGTAAGTGGTTGGGTGGGGGCATGGTGAGCAAGAAACTATCGGAATGTTTTTTTTTTTATTAGTTTAATTGTCATATTAATAGATATAAAATATTATCAACCCAAAATATTAATAAACTTCATATCGCCTAACAAGTGTTGCTTGAATTGTTCAATAAAACAATACCAATAATTGTTCACTGCCCATACATACCACATAGTGAGAATTGGTTGCTGTGGACTCCAGCCTGAGAATGCCACTCATTTTTTTCATCTATTATTGATTTGATGTCCAATACAACTTCCAATTGCATCTGGATCCTTTCTGTTTCAACAGTTATTTCTGCAATTAAAAATGTTTAAGTTCATGAAGATCTCATAAATAGACAACTGCTGCAGCTTGTTTGTGTGTGTGTGTGTGTGTGTGTGTGTTTGGGGTGCAAATTCAAGGCCTTTTCTCATGAACAGCAATGGTCCAGGTGGGACTTCGGGTGCCCACACCACTTGCTGTGAGGAAAGGCCTGTTTTCCTGCGAGTTCCTAGCCCGGCTCCAGGAGCTTTGCTTGCACGGCTCACAGTGCCTGCTTAGTGCACAGGTATCCTGGCTCTGCCAGGTGCGAGTGACCGCCTAGCGGCAGCAAGATAATTTGCATTTGCATTTTTTTTGTGTGTGTGTGTGTGTGTGTGTGTGTGTGTGTGTGTGTGTGTACATACTAGTCTGGTCTTTATACAGCCACTCATGTTATAGTAGCTACTCCCTTTTGCTGCATTGGTACTTCTTGGTTAAAAATATACATGCAGCATTATTCAACTCAGAAGAATGTCAAAGTTTAATTAATATTTGCAGGAAGTGGTCAATATTGATAAGAGTTGGATTGGCTAATGGAATGTGTGATGGAGTATATACTGCACATGAACATTGGCTACTTCAATTAGCTTTATAGTTGAGTTAATGTTCTTCGTGTAGCACTTATTGAAACACACATGTACATGTATGTCTACTACATTGCACGTATTGTGCCTGCTAGCATCCATCATCTCATGATTCAGTCTAGCATCCATCATCTCATGGTTCAGTCTAGCATCCATTATCTCATGATTCAGTCTAGCATCCATCATCTCATGGTTCAGTCTAGCATTCATTATCTTTCAGTTGTGCTGAGTCATTGTTTATTGTTTGTTTAAATCTACAAAACCTCACAACTGACATTGTGCCAGACAGTGAGGAATGGACACTGTCCCGACACTTACAGTTGCTGAGAATGCACAAAAAACATCTTGAATGAATAAAGACCCAGTGGCGCAGTACTGTCTCGGAATGCAGCAAACATATAGGATTGCTATTGTGGCCAAACAGCAACACGTACACACATGCATGCACACACACATACATAAGCTCTTGTTGCCACATAGCTTAAGTCGTTCCCACTATAATAGACCTAACCGTTCCCTTCTGTCGGCTTGAAACAATACATTTTTAAGAAATCGATCGATCTTTTCTCGATATTTACGCACGCCGCGTTGTGCCCGGTTTTCCTGTAGACGGTCACAAATGTCTATTACTAAACCTGCAGGTGATGGCTGGACTGGGTGAGTGGGACTGGTGGGAGGCAGAGAAACCAAGGATGGAAAGTTTGCCAGAGAAGGCTTGAACTCTGGGACC